>Ga0316204_10002615_pt1 | contig 39876 bp, 20 predicted proteins | sample 6monrhotite_MG_2_FD_205661 | JGI IMG/M metagenome (GOLD analysis project Ga0316204, IMG submission 205661) | Microbial mat bacterial communities from mineral coupon in-situ incubated in ocean water Damariscotta River, Maine, United States -... | ecosystem: Environmental > Aquatic > Marine >...
TGGCTATTCAATTGAATAAAAGACCACGGAAAACACTTGGGTACAATACTCCTGAAAAGGTAATTTTATATGATGTTGTATTGACAGGTTGAATCTGCAGCCGCCTTTTTTAATAAGTCACGCTCCTCACGAAGCAATCTGTTATCGACGCGAAGACGCTCATTCTCCTTGATTAAATCGTCCTGTGGGCCTGAGACAAGAACTTGATCCCGTTCCCGTTCCCGTTCCCGTTCCCGTTCTTCTTTTATCCAACGACCCAATGTTGAAAAACCAATATCAAAGTCAGAGGCAATTTGCCGTCTGCTAAGCCCACTTGTCAGTGCTACCCGCACAACTTCATGTTTAAATTCTGTACTTACTTTCGATGCCATCTTCTGTTCTCCTATAAAATATTATATCTGATTATAGGAGCCGTATAAATTCGTGACACGTCCAGTTGATAATGTTATAAATTCTGGAACTATTGAAGGCAATATTGACTTAGGTCGAGGAAATGACTCTGTCGAAAACAGAGGTTCTCTTATAGGAGATGTTTTTCTGGGGTTAGGTGATGACACGTATGTATCCGATAGGCATATAGCACAGGGAATTATAGATGGGGGTGAGGGTTATGATATATATCGTCTGGATGGGGAAAATATAGCATTAGATTTTTTAACTCTGACATCTGAATTTAATAATATGGAAGAAATTAATATTACAGGATCTGGCGACAATAGTGCTACTCTTACGCTACAAAATATATTAAACGTTACCGATCTTGACAATCAATTAATCATTTCTGGCAACGCTGGCGATAGCGTGACATCTCCCCTCCAAAATTGGGTGCTAGGCGACGATCAGATTATAGACGGCGAAACTTACCACACCTATACGTCCGGCGATGCCACATTTTTGGTGGATACGGATATAACGCAGGATATTTCTTAAAATAGTAGGCAGCATAAATATGATAATTTCGAGTTGGGGATGGCACTATAGTTTGATTGCAAGTGTCGCTATTATTTTGACGTCATCAATGATATTTGGTGCCGATAGCCAAGAGATTGAGGTGGTAGAACAAAGTCAAAATACGGATATTCAATTATCGTATCAGCCTTCGGAAGCAGCATATGGGCAGATTTTTAAAGAAAATATTCAGTCCGCTGTGGCTAATCATCCTCGAACGGCGGCGGCAATTGCCCTTCGGGACAGTTTTCGCTTTCGCGAGAGAGAAGCTAAAGCAAGCCTTTACCCCACTCTTGATGTTGGAATTTCAGGACGTTATAGGATGGCGGATAATTTTGAGAATAGGTTTGATAACATCACTGAAAGAAGTCAGCGTGACACATCCGCTCATGCGAGCGTTACGGGACGACAATTGCTTTTTGATGGCGGGCAGACGTCAAGCTATGTGAGGAGCTCTAAACATTCTTTCACTGCGGCTCATGAGGAATATAGCCAGATGGCTTCTGCTATTGCTTTGCTGGCCGTGGAAATCCATTTTCAGGTAATTTTTCAGAGACAGCGTCAACAATTATATCAGGATATTATTGCAGACCATAGAAATACACGTGATAAGGTTAAATTAAGATTTGAAAGCGGTCGCGGCCCAGAGCGTGATGTCGCCCTTCTGGAATCACGCCTTGCCTTGGTTGAGGCGGATTCTTTGTCGGTCAGAAAAAATCTTGAAGAAACGATTAGTCAATATGAAGAAATTTATGGGTTTCTGCCGGAAACGTTAAAACGACCCGAACTCGCCTTGAATATCCCAGATAGCTTAGACGGCGCATTGGAATTAGGGTTTCAAAATAATCCGTCACTTAGTATCGCCCATTCAATGACGCTAGCTTCGAAAGCGGATATGTCTGCAGAAAAGGCTGATCAATTACCCCATCTTTCCATGGAACTTGCGGCCACTAAATATGATCTTGATCGTGGAAATAGTGATTATGATGTTACAGGTCGTTTGGTGATGAATTATAACCTTTATAGCGGTGGGGCGACAACAGCCCGCATTTCTCGATCACGAAAAGATTATGAACGTGCGCGTCACGAAGAGATAAATGCACATCGCAGGGTCACGCGCGAAATAAAAGTTGCCTTTCAAAATATTGCACCTCAGGGTAGTCGGGTTCTTGCTTTGAAGAAAGCGACAGAGGCCAGTAAACGTAATAGTGAGCAGCTATTGCTACAATTTGAGGCCACGGGCGGCAGCCTGCTCTCTTTGTTGGAAGCGAGAAAGGAGCATTATCAGGCCCGAGAACAATATTTGGCGGCCTTGATCGAAAAAGATATTCTGCGCTTCCGGCTATTGGATGCCGTAGGGATATTGAACAACATGCTAAATATTAGATTAAGCAAGGCCAGAGAATGACCAGAGAAGAAGAAAATAATTCGGCAACTATATGGCAAAATCACTGGTTTTGGAGCGCTTTCCGGCAAAATTGGTGGACATACGGCCAGATTATTTTGGCGGCGATAATGATTAATTTCTTTTCGCTGGGCAGCTCTATTTTTATTATGACGGTATATGACAGGGTTATACCTAATAATGCTGTGGATAGCTTAATCGCTTTGTGTATTGGCATGCTCATTGTCATTACCTTTGATTTTCTTCTGAAATATCTGCGGGCGTATTTTATTGATACAGCGGGACAGAATGTTGACCTTAAAGTTGCCAAGGGTATTTTTGACCGGATTATGATGCTGAAACTGGCTAATCAGAAAGGGTCAACAGGCGAGTTGGTTAATACTGTCCGAGAATTTGAAACTATTCGTGATTTTTGTACTTCTGCAACATTGGCCACTATTGTGGATGTGCCCTTTATCTTATTGTTTCTAATCGTAATTTGGGTGATCGGGGGACCAATTGTTCTTGTTCCGGCTTTAGCGGTGCCCTTGGTATTTATCGTCGGGTTTGTGATCCAGCCCTTCTTATCACGCTTTTCAAAGGAAGGCATGCAGGAGGGGGGTAGCAAGCAGAGTATTTTGGTTGAAATGGTATCTGGCCTTGAAACACTTAAGACGCTGGGAACTGATAAACTATTCCATGACCGTTGGGAAAATGCTGTTGAAAATCATGCAAAGATTAGCCTTAAATCCCGCATGTTTAGCCAGGTCGCTATAAACTTTGCTGCTTCAGCTCAGCAGATTACCCAAGTAGGGATAGTGGCTTTTGGGTTCATACTGATCATGAATGGCAACCTATCCATTGGCGGTTTGATTGCCTGTGTTATTATTGCGGGCCGCTGTTTGGCACCACTGGGCCAGATGGCAAACCTACTGACCCGATATAATCATGCAAAATCAGCCTATACCACTCTGGATAAATTGATGATGCAAGAAAATGAAGATGTGTCCAAACGGGACTTTATTCGGCGCCATAACATCAAGGGGAAAATTGAATTTAAGAATGTTGTCTTCAAATATCCGGATCAGCCTGTTCGTGTATTGGATAATGTGTCCTTCACCTTAAAACCGGGGGAGAAAATTGGTGTTCTGGGCAAGGTAGGTTCCGGCAAAAGCACGGTCTTAAGGTTAGCGGCGGGTCTGTATGAGCCGGAAGAAGGGGCGGTTCTCATTGATGATACGGATATACGGCAGATCATCCCTGATGATATTCGGAAGAGTATGGCTGTCGTTTTGCAGGATGTGGTTCTTTTTTCTGGAAGCATTAAGGAAAATCTCGTCATGGGGCATAAGGAAATTACCGATGAAGATATACTACATGCCTCTGAGGTCAGCGGCGTGCAGGACTTTCTTGGCAACGTTCCAGGAGGCTATGATGTTCGATTAAGGGATCGTGGCGATGGGCTTTCTGGTGGACAGAAACAGGCTCTGGCGATTGCGCGGGCCTTGGCTCGACAGGCCCCAATAGTCATGATGGATGAACCATCAAGTTCTATGGATACAAATTCTGAAATGAAGTTGATTGCCCGTTTAAAAAAGGAATTAAAAGACAGAACTTTTCTCATCGTCACCCATCGCCCCAGTATGCTTGAACTGGTGGATAAGATCATTGTTATTGATCAGGGAAAGGTGGTGGCACAGGGCCCAAAAGATGATGTCCTGAAATTCCTGACCTCCAAAAATGAACCGTCAATGCCCACTGATGTGAAAAGAGGGTAGAGCATGTTGAAGCCAAAGTTAGCCGCCAATATTCTGTTGCTGAGTGTATTTGGATTTTTTGTGATTTTTATTCTTTGGGCGTCTTTTGCCGAACTTGATGAAGTTTCCCGGGCGACGGGCCGCGTGGTACCCAGTAAGCAAACACAAATCATTCAAAATTTAGAGGGCGGAATCGTCAAAGAAATTCTCGTGAAACAAGGCGATGTGGTTAAAGCAGGCGATGTTCTGGTAAAGCTAGACCGGACCCAGTTTGATGCAGACTTTAACCACAATGAAGAAGAATTTCTGATGCTCAAATCCACATTGGTACGCTTAATGGCGGAAAGCCAATTTAAGGAGCCGGTTTTCGATCCAGATTTTGTCCGCAAGAACGAAGAACTTGTTCAGAATGAGCGCAATCTCTACGGGGCACGAAAAGCAGAGTTTGAGGCATCGCTAAACAGCCTGAAAGCCCGTCTGAAGCAAATAGAGCAGGAGGCGATAGAGGCCGAAATCAGTCTTGTCAGTGCGAAATCAGGGGAAAAGGCTGCCCGAGCTGAAGTGCTTATGTTAAAGCCACTGGTCGAGAAAGGCATTGAACCCCGACTAGAGCTAATGCGCGCAGATCAAAGGCTGACACAGGCAACCGGCGATCATCAAATTGCCCTGCTCAATATTGGTAAAACGAAGAAGTCGGTTGAGGAAGTAAATCTTCAAATTGAAGCCGCCCGGCAGAAATTCAGAGCCAGTGCTTTCGCCGAATTGAATGAGGCCCAAACCCGAACTAATAAACTCCTTGATGCCCTGCCAGCCCTGTCAGACAAAGTAAGCCGTACAGATGTTATCGCCTCCACAGATGGTACGATTAACCGCGTGTTGGTGACAACCGTCGGCGGGATAATAAAACCGGGAATGCCAATCGTTGAGCTCATCCCACTAGATGATACTTTGCTGATTGAGGCAGAGGTTCAACCCCAGGATATTGCTTTCCTGCGGCTGGGACAGCCTGCACGTGTGAAATTGACGGCTTATGATTATTCGCGCTATGGGTCGCTTGATGCTCATGTGGAGAATATATCCGCTGACGCCATCACCAATGATCAAAAGCAAAGTGTTTATGTGATAAAAATCAGAACCTTGAAAAGCAGTCTGTCCACGGCTGACGGGGATTTGCCGATCCTACCGGGCATGGTGGCAGAGGTAGATATTCTCAACGGCAAAAAAAGCATCATGCGGTATCTGATGAATCCAGTTTTGAAATTAAAGGACAATGCCTTCCGTGAAAGATGAATATTCTTATATATATAAGGAAAATCTTAATAATATAGCTATGGTTGAAATAAGTTGAAATTCTTTTCTAAATAAGTACAGTGTTTATTAAAGTTAATAACTATTGAGATGGTTTGAAATGAACAAACACATTTGGGGGGACTCTACTGGTGTATATGATCTCGATTCTAATGAAAAAGTTTTTTTAAAACTTAATAATTCAAATTCCGCAAAACAAAAAAACATAATAAAGTCAGCGATATTCAGTAATGGGCCCGTACGTATGGGAACCATTGCACTGGCCTTACTGCCGCTGTCTGCTTGCGGTAGTGGTGGGGGAAGCCCGACGAACTCTACTCCTCCTCCACCGCCTCCGGCTGACTTTACCGAAAGCCCGACCAACACTTTTGTGGCGCGTGATGATAATGACCGAACTTTAGATCAGGGTAGCGCAACAGCCGACCTGACTGTTACGGGCAAGGGTGGCAATGATACCATCACGACAGGATCTGGCGCCGATAGCATTGATGGTGCTGCGGGAAATGATGCGATTATCTCTGGTGATGGCGATGATACTGTCATAGGTGGTTCGGGTGATGATACGATTATCACTGGTGCAGGGGCCGATAAAATCCGTGGAGGTGACGGCTCTGACACAATCACGGCCGGTGACGGGGATGATGTCATTGTGGTGGTCGGAACAACAACCGCAGGCCAATATACTGATGCTGAGATCTCCAATCCGGCAGGCTCTGGGGTTAACCTTAGTAGCTTGATTACCTTAGCGGACTTGAATGACAGAAGTGTCAGCGAAGTGGTCAGTGGAGAGACGATTGACGGCGGGGCGGGCAGTAACACGCTCTATATCTATGGCACGATTGACCTGACAGGCGTGACATTGACCAATGTGACAACACTGATTGTAAATTCTGATGTTATCCTTACTGCAGCCCAAATTGCAGAGTTTACCACAATTGATGGTGATGGTAATTCAGTGATTAACATTGTGGTGCCCGAAGGGTCCGGCGAAGTGGTGCTCGACTTGAGCGCTATTGATCTCAGTGATGTAGGCAGTATGAATATTACTGGCGACATAACAGTTAAAGTGAGTGATATTGAGGATTTGGAAGGGGTTGACCAAATTACGGTCAATGACACGGGATCACTGAAGCTCGCCATAGTTTCGGATAGCCCAAGCAGCATCAGCCTTGATGGCATCGCGGCTATTTTCGAACAAGTCGACATCATTGTTCTAGATGATCAGGTGACATTGAGTGTGGGAACACCTGGGAGTATTACCTCATTAGGCCTATCGGAAATTTCCGGTACGGGAGATATTGAATCAAATGGCTCTAGCGAAATACTAGATGCCATAAATAACCTTGCATTAGACTCTTTTTCTGCGGGAGTGATTTTTGTGCACAATACTCAACCTTTCTTTTCTTTTATGGCTATTGAGGTTGGCGAAGGTGATACGTCTATTCTTAATCGTAATAACTTTGGTATGGAAGATGGTCAGGCTTATGAGGGTATAGATTTTATCCGTGTGAGTAACATTATGCACGGGCACTTTGAAAGAAATGGCTTGTCTATTAGTGAATTTTCTTTAGGAGAATTGACGGAGGGATTGATTTCTTTTATCCATAATGGTGGAGAAGAAGTTCCATCATTTAAGTTTTCTGTGAAGGATGGGGAAATAGGATCAGAATATGGTATTCTGAGGGATGTATCATTTAGTTTCACTAGTATGAATGATGCACCCGCGATGGGCGACCCAACTTTTGCGATCACCAAGGGCGGCACGCTCATCTTAGGCCGTAATGACTTTGCCATCAGCGATGTTGATGATGCGGATTTTGCTCTTTCCATTACAGTCAGCAACATCAGCCATGGCCAGTTTGAAAAAGCCAATGCGGCTGTCACGGAGTTCACGCTACAGGATGTGGCCGATGGCCTGATCAGCTTTATCCATGACGGGGGAGAAGATGCCCCAAGCTTTGATATTGCGGTTAAGGATGATGAGGGTGGCGCGAGCTTTAGCACACCCACATCCGCCGATATCAGCTTTACCAACGCCAATGACGCCCCCGTGATGGGCACGCCAGCCTTCACTATTACCGAAGGCGGCAGCTTGGTTTTGACCGACACGGCTTTTGATATCACCGATGTGGATGATGCGGCGAGTGCCCTGACCATTCAAGTGAGCAACATCAGCCATGGCCAGTTTGAAAAAGCCAATGCGGCTGTCACGGAGTTCACCCTACAGGATGTGGCCGACGGCCTGATCAGCTTTATCCATGACGGGGGGGAAGATGCCCCGAGTTTTGATATTGCGGTCAAGGATGATGAGGGTGGCGCAAGCTTTAGCACACCAATATCCGCCGATATCAGCTTTACCAACGCCAATGACGCCCCCGTGATAGGCACGCCAGCCTTCACTATTACCGAAGGCGGCAGCTTGGTTTTGACCGACACGACTTTTGATATCACCGATGTGGATGATGCGGCGAGTGCCCTGATCATTCTAGTGAGCAACATCAGCCATGGCCAGTTTGAAAAAGCCAATGCGGCTGTCACGGAGTTCACGCTACAGGATGTGGCCGATGGCCTGATCAGCTTTATCCATGACGGCGGCGAAGTGGCCCCAAGTTTTGATGTTGCGGTTAAGGATGATGAGGGTGGCGCAAGCTTTAGCACACCAATATCCGCCGATATCAGCTTTACCAACGCCAATGACGCCCCCGTGATGGGCACGCCAGCCTTCACTATTACCGAAGGCGGAAGCTTGGTTTTGACCGACACGACTTTTGATATCACCGATGTGGATGATGCGGCGAGTGCCCTGATGATTCTAGTGAGCAACATCAGCCATGGCCAGTTTGAAAAAGCCAATGTGGCTATCACGGAGTTCACGCTACAGGATGTGGCCGATGGCCTGATCAGCTTTATCCATGACGGGGGAGAAGATGCCCCAAGCTTTGATATTGCCGTCAAGGATGATGAGGTTGGCGCAAGCTTTAGCACACCCACATCCGCTGGTATAGACTTCATAAATATAAGTGATGATATATCATTAAATATTGCTCCCAATATAAATACTACTGAGCTATATATACCAACAAATTCAACGCCTAATATTCCGAATGTGGCCCCATTATCTGATGGTGGGTATGTCATCGTATATAGACCAAATCAGTATGACGCTGCTTCAAAAAAAACGCTTGCAAATGTATCTTTCCAAAGATTTGATGCTTTAGGCAATGCACAAGGTGAAAGTGTAAAAGTAAACACGACTAGTATCGATAATTTTTCTGTTTATTATATTGACGTTACAGGGTTATCGAATGATGGGTTTGTCATTTTTTGGGAAACCCATGGTAATACGAATGATCTTTGGGTTCAGGTCTTCAATGGTGACGGAAGTGCCAGAGGTGGAGAAATAAAGTTAGGGAGTTTAACTTTACGTCAATCCGATATTGTTGCCACGGATGATGGTGGGTTTGTACTTCTAACACGTGAAACAGTTCATGGCTTAAATTTCAAAAAATATGATGAAAATGGCAGCTTGGAGCAGGATAATTATATACTGCTGGGAGATTATGTTTATAATCAAAAAATTACACAACTTGATGATGGTAATTATTTCGTAGTATGGAGGGATCCACTTACTGGAAATTGGGATATAAATGCAAATATTCTTAATGCTAGTGGAGATGTAATAGGGTCAACTATTCTGGTTGATAATGATCCTATTAATAAAACTTACTTTCATGAACTCTCTTTACTCAACGATGGAAATATAGCTGTAGCTTGGGTGGTTGAGGATGTTGAAAGGAAATACTCAATAAATGTAAAAATATATGATGCATCAGGCACGGAAATTGCTTCCTCATCTTTTAATACTAATAGTGATGTTTCTTTTGTAGATGTAAATTCTACTCTCGATAATAATTTTATAGTAACTTGGAATGAGAGGCATGAAAATTCAGAAATTTCACATAGTGTATTGGGTCAAATATTTGACTCAAATGCTGTCCAAATAAACGATCCTTTCCAAATAAATAATAATGAAAATATTGCAAGTACCATCAGGCCTGTATCAACAACATTAAATGATGGAAATATTGTGGTTAGTTGGATCGAGCGCTCTTTTCATGGCTATGGCGGAAATTCCCCTGCTCACACTATAATCACGCCAGATGGGGAGCCATTGATAAGCCAGGCGACTTATACATTAACCTACAGTCAATTAGAGGGAAAACCATTATATTTTGGAGGTTCTATTGATTTTGTCGCGTTGGATCAACAGACGCTTGATACTATAGTTATAGCATTTACTAAAGGATTTATACAGGCTGAGGATGTACTCTCATTTGTAAATACGGATAAAATTCAATTTATATATAATAGTGAAGAAGGCATCCTTACGTTGAGCGTAATTGAAGGAAAAACAGCATTATTAAGCGATTTTGAATATGCGTTAGCCAAAGTATATTATGAAAATATTAGTATTGAACCGAACACCGAAGAAAGGGCATTGCAAATTTATGGAACAGTTGGAAATGAAAGAACAAATGGTATCGAAATATCCATAAATGTAGGATATGAGAATACATCCCCAACAGTTGATACGTATGTGGAATATAATTTATTCTCAGGAAATACTATAGCTGGTAATATGAATGCGTCTGATGTTGATGGTGATCCTCTTACATTCGGTTATTTCCAAATCAATGATGGAGATATTATTTTAAATAAGGTTACAGGCGATTATACCTATACTTTACCAGAGGTGTTTTCGGGAACTGCGTTTGCGGGGTTATCCGCGAGTGATGGAAAAAATTCTTCACCTCACTATATTCACGTAAACATTATTGGCGGACCTCCTGATATTCTTGGTACTGAGTATAGTGATATAGTTCAAGGAACATTAGATGGTGAAGCGATTATTTCGCTAGCGGGACATGACATCATTTATGGGAATGGCGGTGCTGACCGTATATTTGCTAATGAAGGTTATGATGATATTTATATATCAGATGATCAGTTTGAGTTTATTAGTGGAGGATTTGGTTCGGACACACTTTTTTTGGATGGATCAGGTCTAGATCTCGATTTTTCTGATGCCTCTAGGTTTTCTGATATTGAAAATATAAATCTTACTGGTTCTGGTGATAATATATTAACCATAAATGTAGCGGATTTTATAGATACTATTGATTTGGCAACTCAGTTATTTGTTTATGGGGATAGTGGAGATACTCTTCATGTGATTGATATAGGCTGGGTTCTGAATAGGACATCAGAAATCAATGGGGAGATGTATAATGTTTATTATAATGATAATAACATTTTATATATCGATACAGACATCACTCAGGATATTCCCTAGCGTTATGCCGCCTTGAGATATTTTTACTGGAAAGATAGAATTGGAGAGAGTATAATTTGAATTCAAACCCTATTCTCGCAACAAATTTATTTTAAAGATAAAAACCGACTGAATATACGTTCTTATTTGTGAGAATATTACTGGACGTGTCACGGATTTATACGGCTCCTATAATCAGATATAATATTTTATAGGAGAACAGAAGATGGCATCGAAAGTAAGTAGAGAATTTAAACATGAAGATGTGAGCTGGTCCTAAAAAACTAGACAGTTTGTTAAGGTGTATCCGAACAATGAATCGGAGGCATTAAAATGACGAAAAAGCGCACCCTTACGACTGCTTTTAAGAAGAAAGTCACCCTTGCCGCTTTGCGCGGTGATCAAACCATTCAAGATCTAGCAGCGCATTATCAGGTTGACCCCAACCAAATTAGCACATGGAAGAAACACTGGCAATCATGAATCGTATGGATGAACTTTTTATGCTTTATCCTTTCTTTGGTAGCCGCCAGATGACAATTGTCTTGCAGCGAGAAGACATATCTATCGGCAGGCATCGTGTTCGGCGGTTAATGCGGCTCATGGGTCTACAGGCGATTTACCGCAAGCCGCGAACCAGCGATCCTCACCCCCAACATAAGATAATCCTTAGCGCGTGATATGTTTCTGGCCTCCTGCGTAAATTACCAATCACTGAGGCCAACCATGTGTGGTGTGCAGATATTACATATGTCCCGATGCAAAAGGGTTTTCTGTATCTGGTGGCAGTGATGGATTGGGCGACGCGCCATGTGCTGAGTTGGCGCCTATCAAACACGATGGATGCCGACTTCTGTGTCGAAGCTCTTAAGGAAGCCATCAACAAATACGGCCCACCAAAGACCCGAAGGGCAGCGCGGAGCAGCAAAATTTAACACTGATCAGGGCAGTCAGTTCACCAGCGGTGACTTCATTGAAGTGCTGACGGGTGCAGAAGTGGCCATCTCAATGGATGGGCGGGGACGGTATTTGGATAACATCTTCATTGAGAGGCTATGGCGTAGCCTCAAATACAGCACCTTAACTGTCTGTGCATATTACGGTATGCACAGACAGTTTTATATCTTACCGCGATTCAGATACATAGGGTGACGTGAAAATCTTATGGGAACTTAGGTAAGCATCACGATCTTCCAATTTAAATTCGCCTGCTGCGGAGCCGCCGAATGAACTGATAGATTGTCTTAACAGATGAACCGCCTGATCAGATACCACATCATTCGAAGCGTCCTTTATTGACACTTCGGATACGACTTGTTGAGATTTATATCCTTTTATATTTTTCGCAACCTGTTCTTGCTGATCAGAATTTGGGTCAAGTTTTTCAACCGGAAAGCCCGTTACGGTTTGAGCACTGGAAGAATTATCATGCTGCCTACCCAGAATGGCCGCCAAAGCCACATCGCCAACCTCACCAAACTGCCCGTCAGTGGTCAGATAACGGGAGAAGCCTGTGATCACATTATCGGTGGCGCCTTCTACCGTATCACCGGTCGGGGTCGGGGTCAGCTCAATGGCCCGGATTCCGGCTTCGCCCAAGGTTTTTAGCTCCCCTTTTGTGGATTTGCCATTTTCATTGGCATCCTGCCAGACGAGAAATTCATTAAACCGCGCGTCCTGCTCATCAAGCAAACCGTTGCCGTTGGTATCGTAAATCACCAACCCTTCCAGGTCGGTTGTGGCCCCAGGCGTATCATTTATGAAGGATATTTCATCAAAGGCATCAATATCGCCGCTGCCATTCCGATCCAGAGCCAACCAGGCATCATCGCCGCTGATCCAGCCAATTTTATCCTTCTGGCCATCACCATTCACATCCATCTTGACCTTGCTGTCATCCACACTGATCAATTCGACACCATCGCCGTCGAGGTCGAGGGCGACGGGGAAAATCATAGGAGTGTCATTATAGCTTATAAACCTTCCACGAGATACGTCACCTGAAGCATCTGTGATCTCAATATCAAATTCAAAAAGTCCTTCAGGCCTATAATATCCAGAAGATATACGATACCAATAGATATCCCCTGTTTTTACTATTCCAACAGAGTTCCAATACGCTAACGTTAATGGCTGACCATCTATGGTCCATACTCCTTTAAGCACGGCTTTTATCGTCGCATCTCCATTTATGTCGTAGGAGTAAATTGGGATATCGTCGAAATAGGTGTCGTAAATACTACCCATGTCAAGATTAGTTGGGTCAACATTAAATTGTGGTGCTTCATTCACATTAGCCACAGGAATATTCACTGTTGCTGTTTTTGAATTTGCCCCGGCATTTCCATTATTGTCCCAAACTTTGACCTGATAGGAATGTTGGGTGGTGGTTTCATAATCCAGGCCACCATTGACAATGATGGCCCCTGTCGTTGCGTTAATGGCAAACTTCCCATCTTGCGAAATTCCGCTGGTACCTGAGCTGGTGACAAATTGATATTTAAAAGATCCAAAGGCACCGGAATCCGGGTCTCCAGTCGCACTGATCGTGCCAACAGAAGAATTAACGCCCGCAAATTCGGAGACTGCCGAAAATGTCTTGCTGGCCACCAGATTAAAGGGTTCATTCACATTATTTATGGTAAATGTAATATTCTCTGTTGACGTAGATGGACGAATACCATCCCAGGCTTCAACCTGAATGGTTTGCGCCCCGCCCAAGGCTTCATAATTAAATGCTTGATTAGCCTTGATCCAAACCTCATTACCATTCTTTATTTCAAAATAACCCGCCCCTACGGTACCGGGTTTAACACGAAGGGAGGGTGTTTCACCATCCGGGTCCCCTTGATTGGTTAGGGTTGCCACTTTGATACCATTGACGCCAGAGGACGAATTCTCATTACGACTCGACAAATGTTGCGTTGATAATGTTGGTTTATTTGGCACTTCATCATTCAGGTCATTTACGGTGACCCTAACCGTTTGCAGGGCAGACTTTCGTAAATCACTAATAACTATATTTGGATCGGTAACATCCAAGTCGGTTGCCACAAACTGTACGTCCAAATACCCCTGATTTGCGTTGTTAAGATGGAAGTAGCTTTGATTTTTCAAGACTTCGAAGTCAAGTTCCTGACCCGCTGCACGCTCAAGTGTTGCAGCATTGGTTCCATCATTAACAATGTGGAAAAGCCCTCCTGCATTGCCGCTTGAACCACCAACAAGGGAGAAAGAATAATCAACATCGCCGCCTTCTGGATCAACCGCCCCAGTCAACGCCACAGAGACCAACGCATTCTCATTATATGTCACTGTGGATTCAGCAGGCTGTGTCGGTTTTTCATCAAGATTTGTTACCGTAAGGCTGTATGTCTTATCAACATAAAGCCCGCCCGGATCTGTCGAGCGAATTATGACGTCCTGTATTTTGTCATTCGCATTCTCATAATCCAGGGTAACGGCTGATTTAAGTTTCAGTTGATTTCCTACCCCAATTTCGAAATTCCCACTATCGACACCGCCGACAATAGAATAGGTATAAGGTCCTGTTTCCCCAACATCTGTCGTTGTTAATATTCCGACCACATCCCCGGTAACGGCTTCATTAATCGTGGTATTATCAAGAATAATATCGGTAGGTTTGCCGTTGACGTCGATATTCAGAGTTTTTGCGGGAGAACGTGTCACGCTTGTGCCGTCTGTGGCTATAGCAATTACACTAAGGCTGATTTCATTCCCAGAGCCGGCTGGAGGAGTTAAGGTTAAACCCGTTAACTGAGATTCTGTCAGGGTCCATATACCTGTTACCTGATCCTCCGTCCCTGCGCTCAGTGTGCCACCCCCAGGTACGCCGTTTATTTCAACAGTGATGTTTTCCGAACCGTCCGGATCATTAGAAGACGCCGTAATACCCAAGGCAATAGGCGCGCCCTCGTTCGTTGCGAGTGTCTCCGATTCAAGAACAGGGTCCGTCAATTGAGCCACAGGATCCACTGTCACATTAAAATTAAGAGACGTTTCAACACCGCCGTCAGAAACCCGGATGGCTATTTCTTCACTGCCCGACAGAAAGGCTGTTGGTGTTATTCGAATAATCCGAGTATTGTCATCAATAAAAGTTTGGGAGATTTCAATTGGAAAAAGTTCTTCGCCTACGGCATTGGATGTCATCCTATGGGCAGTAACTGTTAACGAGCCATCCGGATCATCACTATCCGACACGTCAAAAGTCAGATCAAGAAACCCGCCCTCGGCAATATAAACATTGTTCGGATCTATACCCGGCGTCGTCAGGGTAATTGTTGGGGCATCATTAAATCCCCAAACCGTATCCACTTGCTGCGCTATACTAGCAGGCACGATCATACTGCCCGTAGGGATAGTGGCAAAAGGTTGCATAATAGCCAAAAGAGCCGTCACATCCACCACATCCGGAAGTCTGCGCACGCCGGCGACGGTCATGTCAACTGCATAATCCTTAAGGATCGTGCCATTAACATCAAACATATCAAGAATAGTGGTTGAGGCTGCTGCATCTAGGACCGTAATCCGCAAATCGGTACCCGATGTATCATTGCGGACAAATAGTCCTGTAGCAAGATCATATTCACCGCGCTCAAACCATAAATTTAAATAATTGACATTCATTGGGTCAGTGGCATCTAAGGGATTAGAAAAATAGACAATACGATCAATGGCCGCCGTCGTATCATAATTATCAATAATATCATGACCCGTATCACGCCCTATGTAATAGGTATCATCACCAATACCGCCAATCAGATAATCATTGCCCGTACCGCCATGAAGTTGATCACCTTCACTGCCTGCTTCTATCCGGTCATCACCGTTGCCGCCCTTTAAAGTATCTTTACCGACACCACCATAAAGCTCATCATTACCGTCACCCCCCTCAATAAGATCATCTCCGTCTGAGCCATAAATTTTGTCATTGCCTCCTCTGCCTTCAAGGTGATTAACTATGCTATTACCGTGGATTTCATCATCAAAAGCGGAGCCTATAATATTTTCAATATTGAGAAGTGTGTCACCAGCCGCATCACCGCCGCTATTGGTAAGAGTACCAGAAAGGTCAACCGTTACAGCAGTCGCAGAATTTGCATATGTTACTGTATCAATGCCGCTACCCCCGTCGAGGATGTCTGCACCAGCCCGACCATCAAGAATATCACTCCCCAATCCAGCCTGAAAATGATTGGATGAACCATCGCCAATCAAAGTATCATTAAAATCGGTGCCAATGATATTTTCAACCCCATTCAAAGTATCATTTCCAGCATAGCCACCAGCAGTTGTAGCAGCCGTCATATTGATTTGAATTCCACTGGCTGAGGGTGAATAATCAACGGTATCGCTTCCCCCGTCACCGAATATACTGTCCTGTCCGTTAGCCGATATGAACATATCATCGCCCAGACCGCCGTAAAGGGAATTAATACCGCTTTCGCCGTATAGCGTGTCATTACCATCGTCCCCCCATAAGGTATCATTGCCTGTATTACCATGCAGAATATCATCACCGCCCCGGCCATAGACAAGGTCATTACCTGAAAGTCCCTCAATAATATTAACATTATTATCACCCTTCAGGACGTCTGATCCCACTAGATCAGACCCCTTCAGATTTTCAATACTAACAAAACTGTCGCCCTGCGCATGTCCGCCTGTCGCCGTCCCATTAAAAAGATCCACAGTAACAACATCATCAGATGCCGAATAATCTGCCGTATCAATCCCCGTTCCCCCATCAAGGACATCTTCACCGATCAAGCCTGATAATGTATCATTTCCAGCAAGACCATATAGCTTATCATCACCGTCTCCTGCGACTAACAAGTCATCATTGATTGTTCCATTAACGGTAACGCCTGCAGGAATGATCGAAAGAGAAAAGTCATCATACTTTTCGCCGCCATTACCATCTTCAACCTTAATACGGATGGTAATATTGGTGTCAACAAGTGCCTCACCTGGTATTCCAGTGAATGTACGGTTGGTTGAATTAAAGGTTAGCCAGGTCGGCAGAGGGCTACCGTCTGAGAGCGTCGCACTATAGTTTAACGTGTCACCATCCTGATCTATGAATGCATTGCCCGGAACCGTAAAATTATAATCCTTGGTCACTTTTGTATTTTGGTCCGGCAAGGCCTGATGATCACCAATTTCCGGCGCGTTATTAGGATCAATGCCAAGGGAGATATCACCATCAGAGAACCGTAAAATTTCAATGTTGCTGACGGTGTCAGTCCCATCATTACCATCAGTAATATTATTATCTATGACCCTGCCATTTACAGTATCTATGGTGTAGTCATCCTTCTTGCCTGAAAACAAGGCCACATCAAGCAAACCACTGCCCCCATCAAGACTGTCATCTCCTGCACCGCCGATAAGGATATCATTGCCTAGTCCGCCCTGAATGGTATCGCCCCCTATATGACCATCCAGACGATTATCACCATCATCTCCGATAACAATATCTGATCCTGAGCCGCCTTTCAGATTTTCAATCGAGGTAAAGGTTTCGGTACCACCGTCAATATTTACCCCCCCAGCAATAGTGATCGTCAGACTTTCAGTCACCGCCGAATAATCAACGGTATCATTCCCAAGATCTCCATAAAAAACATCTACCCCTGTCCCGCCGATCAGGACATCATCACCGGCACCGCCCCAAAGGACATCATCGCCGGCATTGCCGTCGAGGGTGTTGTTATTGGCGTCACCCGTAATGGTGTCGTTGTGTATTGTTCCAATGATGTTTTCAATACTATCAAGCGTTTCTGTTGACCAGATTGTACCAATCCAATCTGCAACCCCTGTGACTAAATTGATATCTCCAGCATTTACAGATGTATTTAATGAATAATCTACTGTATCGTTACCATTTCCACCATATATTGTGGCTCCTGATTTTCTGGAATAAAAAAGATCGTCTCCCTCATTTCCATATAATACATCTCTGCCACCTCCACTATCAATGACATCTCCAGATGAGGTCCCGATTATAGTTTCAGTGCGGCTACTACCTAAAATAAGATCAATATTAATTAACGTAATATTACTGACATCCAGAGTAGTCAAACCTGCCCAATAATTGATTGAGAGCGTATTATACCCCCCACTACCATCAATCAATTCAATATTTTCAATACTATTTAGTCCAATATTATTATCGCCAGCATCGCCTAGAATAGTATCAAATCCAGTTCCGCCATCATATGAAGAAGAATAACCATCAGAGGCAATAAATATATCGTCACCCCCTTCCCCAAATAATTGGTCGCTGCCGGCAACACCTTCTATCGTATCGTGTCCTTGTGAGCCACGAATGGTATCTCCATTATAGCTCCCTGACCCGACAATCAAATTAATATTATTAAGCTGAACATTACTTAGGTTAATATCTTTTGTACCCCACAGGTTGAGCATAATTTTATTATAACCCGCCCCACCATCAATATTCTCAATATTAATAATACTGTTTATACCAATAATATCATCATCTTCCCCGCCAAGTATCGTATCGATACCTAGGCCGCCATCAATAGTGTCCGATCCCTCACTCAAACCATCTATATAAATTACATCATCGCCGCCTTCACCATAGATGGTGTCAGATCCGCCTCCTCCAGATAGATGATCGTTCCCGGCACCCCCAGTAATAGTGTCATTCCCCCCCAAGCCAGAGATATAGAAATCACCCACTCGAGCATCCGCAGTAAGAATGTTTGCAGAATTTGTACCCTTAATCACATAACGATCAACATAGAATAGATTATCCTGCCAGACCGCATCACGGGCGGCATCAATATCAATAGAGGTAGTACCAATAGCCTGACCCGCCATGGCAACAACCAGATCATCCATCTGATCACCGCTGAGGGAATGAGTGCCGGTAACAACCCGGCTTAGGGTCGTTCCGCCGCCGACATAGTAATTCTGCAATGTGACCTGAGTGTCGCCGCCCACAACATGAATAATCAAGTCGTTACCAGACCGGGTGAACCAAAGCTGGTCAAAAGTCACTTCACCGGTATCAAAGGCCACCTCATTGGCACCCACCCCGTCTATGATCGTATCCTCACCATCATTTTTACCAAAGAGATACAGGTCATCGCCCCCGCCGCCCCGCAACATGTCATCACCCACACCACCAAACAGCTGATCATTGCCGTCCGCGCCGTAAAGAATATCACTTCCGCCTTCTCCGGCCAGCAGGTTGGATGTGGTATCCGCTATAACGTCTCCCCCAGACTCAACCCAGCTTGTGGATGCTAACAGACTGCCTACTATGCCACTCGCCTGATCCAGAACAACGTTGCTGACAACTGAAGTGGTCTGCACAAAATTAAAATTAATTATTGGCGTGTCAAATACACCCGTTTGAGATGCGATGTCCGCATCAGATAACACTTCATTCCATACCTGTGCTCTATAATATTCACCCATAAACGCCTGTGATGCGGAGAAACCACCTCCGATACTGTCCTGTTCCTGGCCAAGATTTAAAGTACCATTTTGTCCCAACTGATATCCAACGCGCGAGGATTTAGTTTCGTTATACAAAAGTGTCCCATTATTATATAAACGAAGCCTTCCTTCAGATGAGTCAAAGCTGACAGTTAGACGATGCTCCGTATTGTTAGCCAGAGCAATATTTGTATAAAATGAATGACCTCCAATAACTATTTCCAGACTTCCAGAATTATAAACAAGAAGATCATTGGATGATTTTGTCGAGGCGTAAGAAAATATTGCCTTGCCATATGTGCTCGATGGCTTTACCAACATTTCAATAGTAAAGTCACCTGTGGGCATATTGGCAATATTTGAAACCTGCAGACCAGATGAGGTGGTTCCATTCAGTAATAAACCGTTGCCTAATTTTACGTCATCCGCAAACAGAATATCATTACCACTGCCGCCAAAGAGGCTGTCTTTTCCCGCCCCTCCAGTCAGCGTATCATTCCCAGTACCGCCAAACAGATTGTCTTCACCGCCGCCGCCATAAAGCTGATCAGCACCCGCATCACCTTTCAGAACGTCAGCTCCGGCACCGCCGCTAAGTGTGTCATCACCTTTCAAACCAAAAATCTGGTTATCCTGATCATTACCGGTAATAACATCATTGAACGCAGATCCTGAGACATTCTCAATGGAATCAAAGGTATCACCCGCAGCTTCGCCGCCTGTCGCAGCATTGCCAGAAGACAGATCGACCGTTACACCAGCCGCAGACCCATTATAGCGTACCGTATCAATACCCAGGCCGCCAATCAATATATCGGCACCGATACCTCCTTCCAGAACGTCATTATCCCTGCCACCGTCAAGAAAATCATTTCCAGAGCTCCCCGATAGCGTATCATCCCCCTCATAACCGTAAAGACTGTTAGCTGATAAATCACCGATCAAGAAGTCATTGTCAGCCGTTACCGTAGTGGCTCCATTTACTGCTGTAGCCGTAAAGCCTCCCGTATTGTCCGTGAATTCTCCATCAACAGACCCACTTCTTTCAAAATCAATATCAAGCACTAAATCAGCAACGTTCGTATGCGTATTATCGACGACCTCTGCACCGATATCACTTGAAGCCAGGGCAGCATTCCATAACCGTACTTCCAGAATGTCGCCTTGGAGTTTTGCCGTATTCACAGAATTTAGGCTATTCATTCGATTGCCCAACAAAAGATCATCTGCGGTTTGGTTTAAAGTAATCGGCCCGAGTGGTAGTGTGGTCGCCGTTTGTACACCATTAAGATAGAAAGATACCTGCCTTGTGGTTTTATCATAAGTTAAGGCTATATTTGCGACTTCACCTAGAGCGACGTTTACACCCGTATCAATCCAAGTCCAACCACCGCCAGACTCTCGAAGGGCATATTGAATACTACCATTCGAAGTTATACCAATTTCATAACTATTCTCTTTATTCAGAAGTAGTGCCCTATTGGTATTAAGATTACCGTTCCAAATAAATTCTGCCTCAATCGTAAATGAGCCAGCTAAATGTGTCGTCTGACTAGAGTCAGCAAACCGAAGATAATCATCAACCCCGTCAAAACGAACACTATTGTAAGGCTCTGAAACAAACCCTGCGCCAATATTTAGGGCGGTTAAATCAACAGATAAACCATCGAAAAATTCCAATGTTTCTATTCGGGCATAGTCCTGCTGGAAATTGTTAATAGTGACCGATCCACCGCCATTATCAACCGTGATGATCAGATCTTGTCCGGACATAGAAAAACTCAAATTGCTCAGGCTGATCCCTTCGCCAAATTCAATGACATCATCGCCGCCGTCCAACGGCGAAATTTCTGTTCTGACCACTTCCTGGCCATTATTTGTTTGAGAGAAACCATTAGTCCATCCTGCAACAGGAATATGTTCCGGGACAGTTTCATAATTCGTCGTGCTAACCTGATGATTATAAATAACTTCGTCATCTTTGTTTCTTATAGTAAGATCGTAAATAAAAGATGCAATTTGATTAGCGTGGAAAAAACCACCTGTTGAGACCAAATTCCAATCCGCCTGATAAGGCGACTGAAGATTACCTTCCTCATCAACAACCACTTCTGTCGTATGCTGTGATTCAAATATCTGGTCATGACCATCGCCCCGGTTAAAGACATAACTATCATCCCCGAGCTGACCATATAGCGTATCATTACCCGCACCGCCTTCCAGATGGTTGCCAATCTGGTCACCGCCCAGAATATCATTATGATCCGTACCAATGATGCCTTCGACGCCATAGAATTCGTCATTTATGGCATCCCCAGTGGACGCAACAAACCCATCAAGGCTGACATTTACCGCAATTGAAGATCCTTCATAAGATATCAGATCAAAACCTTCATCCCCGACAAGGACATCTCCTCCAATACCGCCTCTTAGAATATCATTACCCGATCCGCCGAGCAGAATATCGTCACCGACACCGCCAATCAGAATATCCTGTCCCGCATTACCGTTCAGGATATCATCGCCGGTCAGGCCATCAATAGTATCATCACCGCCATTTCCGGTTAACCAATCTTTATCAAAAGCGCCCAATATATTATCATTACCATCGGTACCGCCGCCGCCCCAAATGTCAATTTCTGCAGCATTCAACTGGCCCGTATTAAAGAAGGAGAATGTTTCAATCGGTTTACCGCCCGCGCCCCAGTTTCTATGCCATTCTTTTAGCGTAATCGTATCGGTAATTGAATCAAATGTTGCCGGATTTTGGCCATAGCCCTCAATACCCAGAATAAGATCATCGCCTACACTGGTCATCTGAATGTTGTTAATATCGATACCAACATCAAATTCCAGCGTGTCAAAACCTTCGTCCGCGGTATCCGTTGTGCCATTACCCAAATGACGTTTAAGCACATTTTGCTCCAGATCATAAAAAACCCGAAACGTCCAGTCCTCACCATCATACACCACATTCCCGCCTGTATCCTTAATCTCCAGGGTTACAGGATCACGGTAATAACCGTTTAAAAACCCGTCAGCACCTGTAAATACAATTTCCCAATCAGAATTATATGTATCAAAGATTACATCTTTTCCATCCCCGTGAGAGAATTTGAAGATATCATCGCCAAAGCCGCCAACGACAAAGTCATCACCTTCATCCCCTGCAAGAACATCATTATGGGATCCGCCATAAAGATTATCGCTACCACGACCACCGACAATAACATCAGCACCCTCATTACCATCAAGGACATCATTTTGATCTCCGCCTATGACAATATCCTGACCGGAACCACCGGAAATCCAGTCATTTCCGGTTCCCCCGATTCCCACATCACTACCCCATAGCAGAAATGCCACATCATCGCCGCCGCCGCCGTGGACAAAATCATTGCCGGAGGTTCCGATGATATAATCAGCCCCATCAGTTCCAATCGTGAAGGTCGCAAAATTGCCAATGTTAATGATCTGGCCATCGGCGAATTCCAGCTTCTCAATACGCTGATAATCATTGAACCAATTGGTCAGGGTAACCTGATCACCTGTCGGAACACCACTGACAATTACTTTGATAATCAAGTCGTTTCCGGGGGAGGCCGCCGTCCCTGATCGTACAATAGAAATATCACCCAGGCCAATTCCTTCGCCCAAGATCAAGGTATCCTGCCCGCCGGAAATGCTGCCCGCCTCCACAGAGCTTGAATCGGCAAACGTAAGCTGGTCAATTCCCGCCCAATTATAGGCCAGAATACCATTTGTCCTGTCTTCAATAATACTTTTTATGCTGGGGGTAGGTATGGAGCCACCGCTGCCTGCCACACTTGGACCATCGGCCTTATCATCAACAATATCGGCTCCATCACCAAGCCTTAAAATATAGCTGTCATCACCGGACCCGCCAAATAGTTGATCCCCCGCGCCAGTTCCGCCGGACAATATATCATCACCTGCATTACCGTGCAGAATATCAATACCGCTGCCGCCCTCAAGCCAGTCAGAACCCGTGGCTCCATAAAGCGCGTCATTATCCGCACCGCCGTCAAGATAATTGCCATTGCCGCCGCCGGCATACAGCGTGTCATTACCTGCTCCGCCGAAGATCCAGTCATCTTTTGCGCCGCCGGTGATCGTGTCATTGCCGCCGTCACCGAAAATGTCATTCCCAAGATCGCCGCCCATAATAACATCATCGCCATCGCCGCCGTGAATAGTGGCCGCGATACCGATCTCAAAGGCACTGCCATCAGAAGCCTCACCGTTGATAGTAAGACCCGCATTTCCGCTCAGCACATCATCCGTGATTGTGATAATATCTGCGCCGTTCGTGCCGCTGATCACGTCTTTGCTGCTCATGGTGACGGTATCATAGATGCGGCGGGTGAGGCTGTTCTCGTCGGTGAGGATAAAGCGGCGGTCGCTTTGCCCCGCCTCATTGACATAAGGGTTGATACTCAAGGCCCCCAAACTCTGGACGTCATTCGTCACGGCCCAGGCATTATAACCGCCAAGCCAGTCGGACGCATGGCGCTGGTTAAGCCCGATCTCGCTAACCCGTTGCAGGGTGATGATCCAACCGGCTGCAAAGGCACTTTCGGGTTCTGCGGCGATGAGGGCATTGATTGTCGCCGCATTTTCGATATAGGTCCGATAATCCGCCGCCGTCTGGAAATTTCCCAGGATGACGTTGATCGCCTCCCCCTGAATGCTGGACTTGACATTACTGCCCGCCATGAGCGTATCAAGCGCGCCATAAAGCGCCCGCTTCAGGAATACATCCCCGCCGGCAATCTCAAGATCATCAAGCGCATTAAGCACGCCATGTTCGATTAATAATTCAGCCGCCTTTTGAGGATCTTCCTTACCGTTAAAGGTCTTGGCGATCGTCTGCTTACCCGGATCACCGGGACCGTAGGAACCGCCGTCAACACGGTAGGTAAAATTGGATTTGCGCGTGCCATACGTGCCGCCGGACACCCGCCCGTCATTGATCACATCCCCGCCAATGGCCGCCAGAATACCGTTCAGATTTTCGGCGGCGATAGAGGCCAGATTGCTGGCCCCCTCCTTCGAGCCACCTTTTCTGGACCAAATATTCGTAACCCCAAATTCCCCCGTATCCGGATTAAACAAAACATCCGCCCCCGACCGCGGCGTCCCGCCAAAGAGAGAGCCAAGAAGACCACCGACAATGAACCCGACAAAGGCGCCAATGCCGGGTACTAGGGCATTCAATACTACACCTGTTACTTTACCAATTATTTTACTCGCTACATACGCACCAATTGCACTTCCTACGGCAGAGCCGACTTGTCCACCAATTGTATCAAATTTAATAACTTTACCAGCTAGCATTGAGCCCAGATATGAACCTATGAGCCCAGAGAAATTAATATCCGCGATACCACTATCCCAACCCGTAACTATTTCTTCTCCTTGTGCATTAAGGATTGGGTTACCTGCAACATCTAGTACAGGACCGAGATTCTGAAGGTTCGTCACAATTTGTCCCACAACTGCGTTGCTTGCCGTCTGTGCAACGTCTCCAATAGCACCATCTAAACCTATTACACTCTTAATCAACTCACCCGTTAAGAAAGAAGAAATAGAACCTATTCCAGCCGACTTAATATTACTCAAAAGGTCACTATCAATATTATCGATTGCAGTTGAAAAGGCATTACCAGAATCAAGTTGGCCATAAAATATATTGTCAAAAGTTTCTCCAAGATTTTGCCCCAAAGTTTTTAATAAACTACCTACTGCAATTTGGGCAAAAACATTACTTCCTGCAATTTGGTTTCCAATAGACGAACCTAAAATGCTCCCAATTTGCCCTGCCTGAATAACTAAGTCGTCAATAATGACCTCAAATTCCGGATCATCAAATTTGAGGCCATCGGTAGAAATATTACCCTTAACTTCCACTTTTGCATGTTTATGTATTCGTTCTTGTACAGCATAATCATAGTTGCCATCATTATTTTCATCCCAAAGTCTTGTTGTAATATATGAACCTTCACCTGTCAGAACAACTAGTACTTGTGATCCATCGACATCCGAATACCAACGAATAATCGACGCGCCTTCTTCAAATCCGCCAATCCCATTATCAGACGGCGCAGCACCATTTATAATATTGCTGACAGCCTCACTTGAGCCACCTCCAAATTTTCCTGTCACAAAATCAAGAGCTTTATCTAGCATTGATGGAGCAGGCTTACTAAAATAACCATCAATAGTCTCGCCTGTAATCACATCAAGTGGAACATCAAGTGGTACAGGTAAATTAGAGGGCCCCACAAAAGGCGAATTCTCAGAGCCTGACAATGATGGTCTTCCTAGAATCGCGCCCCCTATGACTACTGAATATTCTGATGTAACATCTGCTTCATTTTGATTACGGTCTAGGACTTTAGTTACACCATCAATAGTTTCAAGGAAAAGATTAGATGAGGCCAGTTTATAATATTCATTTCCATAAGCATCTGTACCAGCAGAATAATAGAAAGAACCATTTCCACCGCTTGTTTTCCCCCAGCCACTAATGATTTCTCCCTCGGTACTAATCTGAGTGTAATATTTAGCGGGATTGTCACCTACTTCTACGATATGGCGGGGCGGTTCCTTATACATTTCCCAACCCAAATTGTTGGTGACGGTTCTAGCAGTAGCTTCATCTTTATATGCATATCTATTAAAAGAATCAGAACCGACAAGAATATCTGCACCATGCCCAACCACTTCATGAAGAACATAGCCCTGCGTACTCGGTTTATAAAAGAGAGTCGGTTTGCCATCAACGACTGACCCCGCAACAGCAAACAAATAAGACCCCATCTGAAAAGTATTAAAATTTACCGTACTTGCCTGAGCAGAAAATAAAGGATTCGACTGCTCTGAATGGAAAATTTGAGTGTGAAATTCCTCATCTTCACCTTTATTATTTGTCCAGTACGCATCGAAGTCTATGCGTAATGAGGCATCACCTACAAAACCATTATCTGAATCATAATTCCAATTATCATTTATTCGCTGAGAAACAATGTCGCCCGAACTATGATTCTGAATTTCCTGCAAGGTCGTGATAACATCTTGTTGTAGGTTTGGTTCTTTGGTGCTTTCCGTTACTCTGATAATATCATTTAGTGTTTCTAAAGGCATTCTTCATTCCCCTTTTTCTATTGCATAGACCAAATTTTTTCTAATTCCTGTTCCTTCATCCCAGCTTTAATTTTTGTTGAATAAAGTACAGATAAATACATCTTTTCTTTTCGCGTGAGATTTAACGATAATTTTTCTTCTAATCTGCGATTTGATTCTTCATAAAGTTTAGAATAACTAATTCCCGAATCATCACCCATTCTGTAGAGAACATCTTTCTGCTCACGTACCCATTCGTGTTCTTGACTAATAATACCAATCTGATGACGACGCTCTTTTTCAGGAATTCCAGAAAGTCCAAGAGAATTAAGCAGGCAATTTTTTAATTTTATTTTCGCTAATGCAAGCTGTATTCTAAAAATTGTCCCGCAATGTGCCATAATAATGACATTATTTTCATCAGATATATGATATCCTCTGTATAAGCTCTGAAAGAGAGTGCCGTGTGAAATAAATGATGTGTATTTTTCTTTCACCTCCAACCATTCCTGATTAAGTTTTGATGATTGTATTTTTCTGCTAAGCGAGCTTTTATAAATATCTTCCCAGTCCAAGGGTACCGAATATCCCGGGTCTCTCGCAATATCATGGGGGCGCATTTGCAAGCTGGCATATGCATAATCATCTATTACTACGCTAGGAAAGGGGGACCACTTCACAACCTCAATTTTAAGATTAATAATTTTCGAAACTTGTGCGGCTAACCCCTCAAGATATTCCCTATGCTTTTCATAACGAGATTCAAACAAATACCCCCCCTCTATTTGGATATCACGTTGCCATTTGTTAACTACATCACCTTCTTTACTTTTAGATTTCATTTCAAGAAGTTCGGCCTCACGAGCTGTAGGAGAACGCAGCCCCCACTTAACGAAATACGATATATCATTGTATTCTTTTACCCAATATTTAGGAATGAAAACATATTTTGAGAAATTCTTAAAAGACTCTTTCATTTTTAAATCATCATTGCCGTAGCATATGATTGGAGACAAGGTAATTATTAAAAATGCGCTCAGTATCTTCACCCCCCCATCTCCATGACTTTGCGTTGTCCTGTTGCGGGATCGGTGTGGTGGAATTTGAATTTTTTGGTTTTGAAGGGGCCTTGGATTAAGCCGGCGAGCATTTGGCCAATGATACTTTCTGGCATTTTATTTTCCGGGGTGTGGAACGGGCAGATCAGATCGACGCGCTCTGGAGCCTCATCCGTATATCTTATATTATATTGCATATTTTTACTTCCCTAGAATTATTTAATGCATTGATAATGAATAATAAAAAATAAATTTATTCTTGCCATATCTATTTTCTAATTCGGTTACTGTCACCGTAATTCCTGAGTTTGGGCCGCAGTCAGAAATTCATATATCGTTGAATTTACGGGAATACCATCTTCCACAATGCCCCGCTGACGATTGCCGGGAAACAAATCCCCCATTCCCTTTTCCAGCCAAACAGAATAGTCAAGTTCTTGGATTTCATCCGCTGTGAAAATGCCTGATTTATTCTTGATTACTACGTCCGTATAAATTGCATCCATAAGACGTTGGGCTATCTCCAATGAAAACTGATCAAGCTTTATATTGTAAAGAACATCACCATTACTATCCAAACCGGCGGTTTCCTGGGCATAATTATTACCCAATTGTGCCGCACCGCCCCATAATCCACCATATGTGGTGATCTGGGCCTGAATCATCACCTGATTAAAAGTTGTGTTGTTCGTCGCGCCAACCTTTTGGGCATAGGCATAATAAAAACCGCCCCTGTCGCCATTATTCAGGTAATTCTGTAATTCTGTGACATCTGCCTGTGTTAAGTTTGCCATTTCGTTAATCCCCTTTTTTCACGATAAATCCATTAATAAATTGCCCGATCTTAGGAGCTATTTCTCTAAAATCGCACATATATTTCCGCGGAAAACCTTCAATACCTACGAATATACTCATTTTCTCTGAAAACACCGCACCAGAGTTCATCAATACGCGACATCGCCGGATGCCATTAACTGGCTTTCCCCGACAATTAAAATATAAATCACCTTCCAAGTTATCGGGGTCCTGATAATAATAAGCGTATCTCTCAATGCCGCGCCGATTTCTTTCTCTAACCTTTGGATCGGGGGTATATTTTGGATCAATTCTGGGGAATTTGTCATTCCGCGCCTCCCGATAGCCGCAAACATATTTTCCTGTTTCCACCATCATTCCCGTCCTGATTTTTCCCATGTCGTCACCCACAACACCTCTCCTAAGCCCTCCAAATAATCCCGTATCAATCCGTGCATACATCAAATATTCCGTTTTTTTCAGATGTGCATTCTCCGGAATATTGGGCTTCAGGGAAGGAAAATAAAGTTCAACGAGAAACCGCTCTTGTTTGCCACCCCGCCGGTTTTTCTTGGACAAATTAAGAAATTTAGGCCCCAAATATTCATCCGGTACCAAAAAATTCACACTGGGAAAAGTTGGATGTGTTACTGTAATAGCCACTTTCTTACCTTGCTCCCCCGACGAATTCTTATTCTCAATAATAGAAAATGCAAAAACTAATAACGCGGTTCCAAAGAACAAAGCAACGATGATCATTTTTTTTACATTCCATAGCCTAACACCCATCACCCCCCCAACTCCATGACTTTACGTGTGCCCGTCACAGGATCGGTATGGTGGAACTTGAACTTTTTGCCTTTGAAGGGGCCCCCAGAATCATTTAAACCCATGAGGTCGGCGAGCATTTGGTCGGCCATTTTGTTGTCCGGGGTGTGGAACGGGCAGATCAGATCGACCAGCCAGAGGGCGCCGCCCTTGGCCGAACTGACACCGTCCTCCGGGTCGAGTTTCATCCCCACGGCCCATTCGTCGGGGCGGAGGCGGCCGGAGCCGGATTTCAGCTTTTCTTCAGCTTCCGGTGACAGATACGCCCAGAGCGCCACACCGAGCGGCTGATCCCCATTCCGGAATATCCGATATTGTTCGAGCAACAACGCCGGCATCACCATCCATTCCAGATCACCAAGAGAAAAATGCTTGTGGCCCGGGCTTTGGGTCATGATCCAGACAATCTCCCCCAGCATGCGGGCGACTGTCATGTCATTTTGGTTTGGCTGGGGGGAACTATCGTTCACAACTCGCTCACTACTTGAGTTCCCCCCGTGTCCGTGGGACACTCCCCCCTGTTGGTTTGGTTGGGGGGAACTGTCGTTCGCGCGTTTTTTGTTTGCGCTACCGCCTCCGGCTACTTGAGCGCGAGGCTCACTACTTGCGTTCCCTCCCCCAGAATCCTTAAACACTCCGTAGCTCGCTCCCCCCTCTTTTATCTGATGGGGGGAACTACCGTCGCTATTACTTTGATTCTCCGCTTTAGCAGAGCTAAAGCTAGGCTCACTACTTGCGTTCCCCCCGCTCGCGTAGCTCGCTCCCCCCTCTTTTATCTGATGGGGGGAACTACCGTTCGCTGCACGCTCACTACTTGAGTTCCCCCCGCTCGCGTAGCTCGCTCCCCCCTGAGGTCCCGGGGTGGCAGAGGCGTAGAGGCCTTTGGGGATTGCTTGAGGTTTTGCCTGAGACTTTACCTGAGACTTTACCTGAGACTTTGGCGCAGATTTAGCGGGTGACTTTTTGGGGGATGTCTTCTTACTCATACCTTATTTCCTGAACTGATTCTGTAAATTAATGATAAAATGATGGTCCCCCACAAGCACAACATACCACGGCCCACAATAAAACCCACGGCCATTAAAAGCCGGGCTTTGTGCCCTGTTGAACGCTGTGCTTTAGGTGATGTAGTCCCCATTTATATGCCCCAGTTTTCCCAATTAATGCCACCAGGTATATTACCCACGGTTGCCATTAACTAAATTTTAACCATGTTTGATGGTGTAGGTCAAGAGCCTTATATGCCCTTTAATGTTGTAATTGCCGCCACTTACCCTTCAAAGCTATATCAACCCTTTTATTTTAGAAGGTACTAATATAGCTAATATTTCAGATAATCCGACTTACAAACCTAACCCACTGTTTCTTCTGGCCATTGCCCGGTAGTGATCGGCCTTTTCCGGGTTCGCTTTCACGCCAAGCCCCCCGTCATAAATCTGTGCAAGCAGGGATTGCGCCCCCGCATGACCCGCCGTTGCCAGGCCGCTATCCATCATCATCACCGTGCCATACGCCTGCCCGCCCACCGGCGGCATATAAACCGCCGTCCGACCAGAATTGGGCGCCGCTGCCAATTTCAACCACTTAAGCGCGGCGGGATAATCTTGTTCCTCAAAAGCCCGCACCCCCAATTCATATTGCGCGTTTGTATTGCCCTGGGATGCGATACACTGACGATAGGCCAGCGGATCACCGGAAAGCTTTGTACAATCCGGTATGAACATACTGCATCCCGGTAAAGTCAAAACAAGAATAACACAGCTTATATATTTTATAATATTTCTCATATGGTTTACCTTTCCCTCAGGCTTTCATCTTTATATCTTAGCAGAGGAGAGAGGATGAACTCGATGAGGCGGCGTTTGCCGGTTTTGACCTCGGCGGTGACGGCCATGCCGGGGGAGAGGTTGATGTCATTGCCGCGCACCCTGATGGTCGACTTATCCAGGCTAATGCGGGTGGGATAGACCAGTCCGAGATTTTCATCCTGAACGGCATTTTGCGCCAGATGCAGGACCTTACCGTGGATTACGCCGTATTTGGTGAAGGGAAAAGCCTCAAGCTTGACCTCGACATTCTGGCCCTGGGTGACAAAGCCAATGTCCTTGTTCAGCACATTAACCTCCGCGGTCAGCGTGCGCGCCCGCGGGACAACGACCAGCAGCGGATCCCCGGCCTGTACCACGCCGCCAATGGTATGAATGCTGAGCTGCTGCACGATCCCCTCCACTGGTGCTTTCAGAATTTGCATTTCCTTTCGCTTGATAGCCTTGGTCATTTCCTGTGTGAGGGCGACGATCTGATCCTCTGCCTCGGCAAGGCCCATATAGGTATTCTTCAGGAACTCCTGCGTGATTTGATGAATACGTTTGTCCGCCCCTATGATCGACGCCCGAACTTTGGTCAACTGATCCTTCTGAATCTCCAGATCCCGGCCTTGGCCCACCAGTCGTTCCTTATATTCCAGATATTGAAAACGCGGTGTCAGGCCCTTTGCCAGCAGGTCGGCCCGCGCGTCAACCTGTTCTTTTAGCATGGGCAATGTCTCTTTCAGCTTAGCGATTTCCTGACCCACCACCTTCTCATCGGATTGTCGTTCAATCTTCTGCTGCTTGGCGCTATCCACGGCCGCATAATATTCATTCAGCTCACTATTGATCAACAGCTGCTGCATACGAGCAATCTTTGGCGAGGCCCCTTCCGGCGTTATAAAGTCGCCTTTTTTTCCCTCTAGCCCCAAAAGGATCGCTTCATAACGGCCCTTGGCCACTAGGGCGACCTGCAATTCCCGCCGGGCCCGCTCGCTATCGGCGGAAGACATGGTGGTATCCAACTCAATCAGGCTTTCGCCCTGCTTTACCGCCTGACCATTCTCCACCAGAATAGCCCGCACCACGCCCAGTTCCGCCGGTTGAACCACCTTGATCTCCCCCAAGGGGATAATCTTACCTTGCGATGTAGCCACCACATCAACCTTGCCAAAGACCGACCACAGCAGGGCCAGCGTAAAAAACAGGATGATAATCATGATCATGGTCCGGCCAATAGGCGATGCAGGTTTCTCAAGTATTTCTAACGCCGCCGGCAGAAAATCTGCCTGCTCAACCTTAAACGTCTTATTCTCCCGCTCTTTCTCAGTCCGGTAGGATTCTTTCCAAACGTCAATATGGTGTAATAGTCCGTCAAACATTATATGGTCTCTTTATATTAGGGGGGATAATTCCCCCGCACCGTGGGTGCTCCCCCTCCTCGTATTAACTCGGGCGGCCGCTTGGCCTTGCCTCAGCCCTTTTATGGGCTTCGGGGTCTTTATATCTTGCCTCAAGCGCCGGCGCTTGCGCTTAGGCTTTCCTCGTATTAACTCGGGCGGGCATTCTTGATACCTGCCGCCTTAGCAAAGCTAAGGCTTGGCGCCCTTGCCTCAGCCCTTTTATGGGCTTCGTTTTTATTGAGGGGGATAATTCCCCCGCACCGTGGGTGCTCCCCCTCCTCGTATTAACTCGGGCGGCCGCTTGGCCTTGCCTCAGGCCATTATGGCCTTCGTTTTTATTGAGGGGGATAATTCCCCCGCACCGTGGGTGCTCCCCCTCCTCGTATTAACTCGGGCGGCCGCTTGGCCTTGCCTCAGCCCTTTTATGGGCTTCGGTATTATTAAATTTATTCTGCAACATCTTCACCCTCGGCTGATGCCGCCCGCATTTGGCGGCGGTAGAGATCGGCATAACGGCCATTCTTTGCGATCAGTTCCGCATGGGTACCGTCTTCGGTGATCTCGCCCCGTTCCACGGTCAATATACGGCTCGCCTGCTTGATGGCCGACAGGCGGTGAGCAATGATAAGCACGGTCCGGCCCTTGGCGATCAGCTTGAGGTTTTCCTGGATGATCTCTTCACTTTCCGCATCCAGGGCACTGGTCGCTTCATCCAATATCAGAATACGCGGATTGGTGATCAGGGCACGGGCAATGGCGATTCGTTGTCGCTGACCGCCGCTAAGATTCGCGCCCCTTTCATCAATGAAAGTGTCATAGCCCTCATTAAGCTCCAGAATAAATTCATGAGCGCCGGCTTTTTTGGCCGCATCAATCACCCGGTCCATACTCATCGTTGGATCGGCAAAGGCGATATTCTCCCGCACCGTTCGATTAAACAGCAGATTTTCCTGCAACACGACACCCACTTGCCGCCGAAGCCACGCGGGGTCAACCATGGCAAGGTCAACACCGTCCACCAGAACCCGGCCAGATTCCGGCACATAAAGCCTTTGAATGAGCTTGGTCAGCGTGCTTTTTCCCGATCCGGATGGCCCAACGATTCCCACAACCTGTCCTTCGGGAATCACCAAAGATACGCGGCGCAGAACCTCCGCACCGTCAGGGCGATAGCGGAAAGTCACACCATCAAACTCCACCCGCCCTTTGATGTCCGGCAAAGTGGTCCGGTTTGGATTATAGGTGGGCTCTGCCGGGCTGTTTAGGATATCCCCCAGGCGTTCAACGGATATTCTCGCCTGCTGGAAATCCTGCCACATTTGAGCAAGGCGCAATACAGGGCCACTCACCCGCCCCGCCAACATATTAAACGCCACCAGTTGGCCAACCGTAAGACTGCCCTCAATCACCAATGTCGCGCCCCAGAATAGGGTCAGGGCTGTGGTAATCTTGTTGATAAACTGCACCGACTGGGACCCGATATTACCCAACATCGAAGCCCTAAACCCACTATGGACATAACCCGCAAGATTTTCCTCCCATTTACGCTGCATTTGAGGTTCAACCGCCATGGCCTTCAGTGTTTGAACCCCGGTGACACTTTCCACCAAAAAAGCCTGATTAATGGCCCCGCGTTGAAACTTCTCTTCTAGGCGCTTACGCAATAGGGGAGTGATGATCACCGACACAATCACATAACAGGGTAATGAGACCAACACGATTATCAACAAGGTCGGGCTATAAAGATACATTACCGCAAGGAAGACAAAGGTAAAAAAGACATCAATCAACAGCGTGACAGAGGATGAGGTCAGGAACTCCCGGATTGTGTCCAGTTCCCGCACTCGGGCCACGCTATCTCCAACGCACCTGCTCTCAAAATAGCTAAGCGGCAAAGCCAGAAGATGGTGAAACAGCTTTGACCCCAGCTCCACATCCACTCGGTTGGTGGTATGGGAGAAAATATAGGTTCGCAGGCCCTCCACCACCACCTCAAAAATAGAAACTACCACAAGGGCCAATATCATCACATCTAACGTCGTCAGGCCTTTATGCACCAGAACCTTATCAATGATCACTTGAAAGAACATGGGCGTCATCAAGGCAAAGAGCTGCAGAAAGAATGATGCAATCAGGACTTCATAGAGAATTTTGCGGTACTTGACAATCGCCGGGATAAACCAAGTCACGTCGAACTTGCGTGCCGCCCCTGCCAACATGGCTCGCGTGGTCATCAATATAACGTCCCCCGACCAGAGATTGCAGAACTCCTCTTCGGTCAGGATCTGCGGTTTCTGGCTTAAGGGTGACTGGACAAGGACCTTGGTCTGTGAAGAAGATTTTTGTTTGGCCTCAGTCGCCGGCGCTCCGCTTAGGCTATCCTCGCATTGGCTCGGGCGGGCGCTTGCCCTTGCCTCAGCCTCAGAGCTTCGGTCATCTGCCTCTTTCGTCCCCACCTGCTCAGTCGCTTCCGCTATTTTGGCAATGATAAAGAACTGGCCCTGTTTATCACGGCCCATAGCCGGAAGAGGCATATTTACCAGCTTCTTCCACACAACCTTCTGGGCGCGTGCCTTGACCTCAACCTGCTTGCAAGCCAGCAGGATATCTTCCACTTCAAAAGGGGCGTCGCCTTTACCGCGCTGATGACGAATCTGCTCCGGCTCTGCCGCCTTTCCGAGGAATTTCAGCAACATGATCAGGCAGGAAAGACCAGTGTCCGGGCTAGAATTCGGGGCAGAATCCGGGCCAATATCCGGACTTGAGTTCAGTCTGGTATCTTCCCCCGTATCTGACGAAAAATCTTTGGAATTCTTTTGATTAATACTACCGGCCTGATCCTTACCAGGCCCGCTACGATCATCATCCCCCAACATCTTCCCCACTTCCCCTCATTTATTTTACATTTATTTTACATTTATTTTACATTTCTTAATATACGCCAAAAGATCATAATCAAGACCAACCTTTTGTAAAGAGCTTATTGCATAACACACTCAATAATAAATCTGATCTGTCTCTAGGTTCAAGTTTTCTCAAGTTGTATTTGATATGTTGCCCAATTGGTGCCCAATGTCAAAATATTCAATATGCTTCAGGAATCAAAAATTCCTCTAACTCATTGAGTTAAAGGAATTTTAATTTGGTTGCGGGGGTCAGATTTGAACTGACGACCTTCAGGTTATGAGCCTGACATGACATTGGCTAAACTACTGATATATAATAATATAAAATATATATTTTGTCAAACGTGCTGTAGACCGTGCTGTAATTCATATTTTTTGGGCCATTTTAAAGCCCGTAGAGACGCAATAAACCTATAAGTAGGTATTGCATCAAAAACTATAGACAACCCCTCTAGGAAAGCTGGATATCATAATTGGTACTGCGCCCTCTGCCTTCTAGCTTCATAATTGCCTCCATTTCCAAGAGTTCCGTCAAATCACGCGTTGCCGTTGCTTTTGAACACCCCGTTATCTTCATATATTTTTGCGCACTCATGCCACCCTTAAAACCTTCCTGCCCTGCTCGGAACATTCTACTCAACGCCTTGACCTGCCTATCGTTTAACTTATCGGAATAAGCGTCCCAAAAGCGTGCTTTAGAGAGCACAAACCCAATCTGCTTTTTTGCCTGTTTTTGAGAATCAAAAACAAGACCCGTGAACCAAACCAGCCACTCTGTAATATCTAAATCACCTATACTCGCCCGTGACAAGGCGTCATAATATTCCTTCTTTCGTCCATGAATAGTGGTCGATAAGCTGAGTAATGCTGGATGACCAAGTTCTTGTGATAGAGCAATTTCAGATATTGCTCGACCAACACGGCCATTACCATCAGAGAATGGGTGAATACACTCGAAATATAAATGCGCCACTCCGGCACGCACTGCCCCTTTCAAAGGCTGGCTTCCATTAAACCACTCAATAAAACCCGCCATCTCTTCTGGTACTTTCGATGATGGAGGGGCTTCGTAATGAACCTTTTCTTTGCCGATAGCACCGGAGACTATCTGCATAGGCTCTGGATTTATTCGCCACTTACCCACGTCTAGCGTACTACGTTCATACCGCCCCGTAATAATTTTATCCTGCCACTTGCAAAGGACCTCTCCGGTTAGTTGTTCAGAAAAATGTTCTCTTACCGAGATCATCAAGGCCGCCACGCCATTGGCCTTTGGATCACGGACAGTTTCAAAGGTATCGTTCAGACCAAGTTGATTTCGGATGGATGAGCGAACATCTTCTCGGTCAAGATTCTCGCCTTCAATTTGAGAGGTTTTCACAGCTTCTGAAACCATAAGGTCAATTAGGGCATCCGTTTTGTCACCTTCAGAAAGATGTTTCACCTCACCAACTAGCTTGCTTGCTTCAAGTGCGTAAGCGTAGGCATTTTGGTCGACCTCATCATTATCCCATATAAAATTTGGCCATTTTTTTCTTTGCCATATATACTTCATATCTCACACAAACCTTCCTAATATTATCCTTTTGAGCCGATTATATTACTTATTTAGCTCATATTCAAGTATTTAGTGAGCCGAATAAGTAATATAATCGGCTCTTAAGTTCGGAGCAGAATATGCCAGACGCATAACAATCACTAAGTCAAACCATGTCTGGTGCACGGATATTACCTTTATCCCGATGCCGCGTGGCTTTCTTTATCTGGTGGCGATCATGGATTGGGCGACGCACAATGTGCTGAGTTGGCGTCTGTCCAACAGTATGGATACAGGCTTTTGTATTGAAGCCCTGGAGGAAGCCATAGAGCGTTATGGCTCGCCGGAAATTTCAACACAGGTCAGGGGAGCCAATTCACCAGCCAGGCCTTTACCGGTGTTTTGCAGGACGCCGGCATAAGAATCTCTATGGAGTTACTAGACATTGAAGATTAATATTATTTTTTTAACCTTACACCTACCCCACCACCATTTTCAGGTATGAACTCGGCACCTGCGGCTTCAAGAGCCTTTCGAATTATTTCAACAGTTGTTACAGTCGCTTTTCCCGTATTCTCATAACGATTAATAGTTGTAAATGCTAACCCGGTTATTTCACCAAGCTTTCTGACACTAAGTCCTGTAGCTGTACGAGCCATTTTACATTGTATAGGTGTCAATTTTTCTTGTTCCTTACAAAATCACAACTGCAAAACAAAAAATAATATATTTACAATGTATGCTTTTTATTTTACAATGTATGTATTAATGCAGTATCTGAATATAATACTAAACAGACCATGAAGGTGCGTCAACACCAACATGGTCCTAACCACACCAACCTAACAAGGAGGCTGACATGGCTAGCCCACATCTTAGCATAGATAACCTGTGCTTGTTAACTAACAACTTTTCATACTTCATAAATTTCTCACTCCCTACTACAGGCAACACTGTAATTTGGGGAGAATTCTCATGAAAACCGACATCACCCACCTACCTTTACAGATTCAGAATGATCTGGCCTATATCACCGAGTTTCTGGTTAAGGATTATGAAGTTGCCCCCAGCAATGGTACGTCCAACAAACAGAACTGTGCCAATATCACCAACATCATATTGCATGGTCGTTTCACAGAGGATGACTTGCAATCGGACACAGAACTGTGCCCAACGGAAGAAGCCTATTACTATAACATCCTGATCCTCGTCACCAAAATTCTACCCGATAGTCTCTATCAGATACAGGCGGTGGAGAAGCAGATAAATAGTTCCAGTGAATTGGGATATCCTGTGAGGTTACAGATGGAAACCGTCACCAAACTCAATAAACTGCTGAAAGACGGTTATCTGGCCTATGATCAGATAGAAGAGCGGGGCATCCTGCTCTATAACGGCGGTGGTAAGGGCCGGAACCTATTGCATATGCCTCACCAGCCCAATGCCGCTAAACATTACATCCGCGCCCGTAATCATTTTGATCGGGCCTTTCCATTGGCTCAATCCTTCCTGTCTGGCGCACAATTCTTTCGGAAGACAGATCATAACGCGGCAGCCTTCATGCTCCATATCTCTGCGGAACAGGCTTACGAGGCTTTCATGCTGGTCCATATTCTCTATTACCCCTATAGTCGAACCCTCACGGACCTGCGGGAAACATCGGAAAGCATTCATCAGGAACTTCAATTTATCTGGGCTGGCCGTGAGGGACGGCGTTCCTTCTTCAAGCTTAAATGCGCCTTCAAGGGGCCGCGCTATACCCCGGATTACAAGGTCACCCGCGTCGAACTGGACCGCATGTTCAAATATGTGAAGGAGCTTCATAAACTGGTCCATTATATCTGCCAGTTGAAGTTTGAAGAACTGAAAACGGGAAGCCTTAAAAAGCCCTGTAAAGACTGGCTGGAGATTATCGGGGAGGTTTTAACACAGCCCAAGCCAGAAGCCCCCAAAGATAAAGATGAACCAGAGACAATCGAAACGCCGGACATTGAAACCAAAATCTCGCTCCCACCCTGCCAAACAGCCGAACAGGAAGACATATTGAGAAAACTAAGTCGAAAGGTGTTTGATATGGAAGAACCTTGTTACGAGCTAGAGGCCCTTGGCGATGTCCTGACATACATGGCATGGGATGGAAACGCCGATGAACATCGCGGTATAGAGTTACTGGGACGACTAATTCAGAACAGGGCAACTAATGTGAAAACCATATTCAATCAGATGATCGCCCTCATGCGGGAAAGCCGAACATCAAGTGATGCTCCTGTAAATGAGAAATCTGACCCAAAAGAAAATATGGAAAGCACAGAGACCAAAGTGCAGAAAGTGGCGTGACCCCTGAAAGACTCGGACGGGTAGTATCCGATATTCCGTGTAAGTGACCATTTGGGTTTATTTCCATCATCAATATATTGATGATGGAAAGCGGTCATGGAACAGAACAGCGAACTGGTTCATTGCCTGCTTCCAAATTCTCGGTGGCATTGTCCGCTTTTTAGCAGCATTGCGCAAGGCCAGATACAAAAGTTTGGTTGCGGCATCATCATTTGGGAAATGACCCCGGTTTTTGATCACCTTGCGCAAACTCATATTCAGGCTTTCAATAACGTTGGTGGTGTAAATGATTTTGCGCACATCCGGTGGATAGGCAAAAAACGGGATCACCTGCTCCCAGTTGCGCCGCCAGCTTTCAGCGATGGATGGAAACTTATCGCCCCATTTCTCATCAAAGGCTTCAAGCTGGGTCAGAGCCGCTTCATCAGTCGGGGCTCCATAAATGGCCTTGAGATCAGTAGCCACAGCTTTGCGTTCTTTCCAGCCCACATAACGCAGACTGCCACGGATCATATGGACAATGCAGGTCTGGACACTCGCCTCGGGAAAGACAGCCGTGATGGCTTCTGGAAAACCTTTCTGTCCATCAAGCCTTTGCCGGGCCGAAAATAGACAGTATCAAAGCATTAGTTGCCTATTCCTGTTTCTTGTTGAATAGCTATAGATAGGACATTGAGTTGTGAATAGAGCTCAAAATGATTTTTATTTAAAGTGTAATAGTTCAGACTCTATCTGACAGTTACCGATTTCTCAGCTAGTGACTGTCAGGTTAAATTTGGTCTACAAATTTATCCATCCAGATTTGTTTTCCATCAATCAAAGTCTGCATAGGG
>Ga0316204_10002616_pt1 | contig 39873 bp, 30 predicted proteins | sample 6monrhotite_MG_2_FD_205661 | JGI IMG/M metagenome (GOLD analysis project Ga0316204, IMG submission 205661) | Microbial mat bacterial communities from mineral coupon in-situ incubated in ocean water Damariscotta River, Maine, United States -... | ecosystem: Environmental > Aquatic > Marine >...
GTTTTAAAGGAAACTTGTATAACGCCCTGTCTACCGAACAAAAAGAGGCCATGAATGTCGCAAATGTCTATGGAACATTCGCTTATGATAACCCTATCACTAAATCCCTCAAAGACTTAAGCAACAGCCAAGTGGGCCAAACCAGAACCCTAAACCGGGATGCAATCACCGAAGCCACGAAGGCCGAACTTGAACGCCGTGGTATTGATTTTGTATCCGACCTGCAATTGCAAACAATCACTAAGGTCACCCTTGATAAATTTGGCAAGCCGATGGAAAACGGCCTGATCAACCAAGTTTCTCCTGAAGTGCTAAGTGGATATATGGTCGATGCCATTGAAGCAACGGCTCCTGTTCATACGGGGAGTATCTTTGCTGTCAAAAAAGACAAAATCGAAAACAGCGTCGCTCAGTCCATCGCCAACACGCAGCATGCCCAAACAAACACGCCATCCCCAACAGCCCCGAAACGCGCCCCTTCTTCTGTGCCGCCCGTGACGCGGACCAATTTACTGACGGGATTACGCACCGTCACCGTGCACCCCGGCGATACGGTGTCACAATTAGCGCAAAGCCTAGGCACTTCGGTTCAAGGTATAATGAATGTCAATCCGCAGATCACCAACCCGGACAAGATCAACGCTGGGGCGTCTCTCGCCGTTCCGGCCCCGACTGCGCCACGCCCCCAGATCGCCGCCCCCTTGCCACCGCGCAAACCAACGCGGCTAAATCTTTTAACGACAAACCATAACCTCAGCGTCCTTAACATCCCTGACAAAACGGCTCCCATCACCATTTCCGGCGTACCCTTGGGGGCGACAATCACGACGGGGGTGGGCAATCAAATTCCGACCAAAAAGCATCGCAACAAAGGCTTTGAAACCGGGTTGATCGGGTTGGGCATGTCGCCTGAAAATGCCAAGAATGCGATTGCTGCGACGCAACCGGAATTGAATATGACCTCGCCCCAGCATTTTGAAGCGAGCCTCGCGCGGATGAATGGCATTTTATCGGGCAGGCCCCTTTCGCAAAAAACCAAGCCAAATCAAGTTACAACACCCACACCCACTAACTTTAATATTGGCATGGTTATTGATCGCAACATAACGGCAAGAATGATGGCGCAACGAGCGAAAAACACCTTGTCGGCTGAGGACAAGGCCTTCGCCGAAGAGGCAACCCGGGGCTTTTACGCCAACACCTATAAAGACAACGTTCCCGGCCCGGTGCGCGAAGGGGCGTGGCAAGAACCAAGTCGCGCCGCAGCCATTCAAGAGGCCAAAGACCAAGCCAAACAAACCGCCCTAAATGCAATCCAAAAAAGAACCGATGCCAATTTTGCAGCCATTGCAAAAGCGGATGATGTGAAAGCCGCAAGACTGGCGACCAACACCATGCCAACGACGAAAATTGAAAAGGCTGACATCTCGGTAGACCTGTCTCAATTTACGTCGATTAAGCCAAAGCAAGAGACGTTGGGACAGAAAAGCCTTTTGGGAAGTTCTGGTTTAAGTCCTCAAGAAAAGGGTGCGCCAGGACTGGGCCGAGCGACCGAAAACAACTTAGCAGACGTCAGCAAATCTTTCTCAAACCTAGCCGATCATGGGAAAATAGATGCTGCACGATCCCAGCGTAGACGAGATGAACGTTCGGGGCGCGCGACGACGTCCAGCCAGAAAGGCCGGACAGGCGGTACAGGAAATCTGAGTCGCAGCGGCCATTTGTCGGGCGTGTCGAATGATGACGGAACCACACAAAACGCAAATCCAAACCAAACAAATCAGGCCAGGAACAAAGACGGTAGTTATTCCCTTGATAAAGACGGCAATGGTGCCGGCAATGCGGGCGGTACGGTGATTTGCACGGAGCTTTATCATCAAGATTTGTTGCCGCTTGACGTTTACATGGCCGATCAGCGTTATGGTTTGCACCTGGAACGTACCGATCCGTATGTGATTGCGGGTTATCATTTTTGGGCCAAGCCGGTCGTCAGACTGATGCAATGTTCGAAAATCTTTACCCACGCCCTCAACAAATCCTTGGCCGAACCCTGGGCCAAAGAAATGGTGATCAAGGACGGCGGCAACGGCATTGGCACCGTGCGCGGTAAAATCTTGTTCGCCCTGGGCTTGCCTGTGTGTCGCCAAATTGGACGAATGCTTGAATTCGTTGCGGACAAGGACCGAAGCGTGCACAGCTGTTCTCAACGCGAGCAAGAAAATTAAACGCATTATTTAGTATCGGCATGGGCGCGGCTTCGGTAACATAGGAACCTGATGAGATAACGCAAAAAGGAGCCTCCCATGGCTAGACAAGACACTTTGAAGACACGCCGCACCTTAGATGTGAACGGCACGTCTTATGATTATTACAGCCTTCAGGCGGCCCAAGACGCTGGCCTGGGCGAAGTGTCTAAACTGCCTTATTCCATCAAAGTGTTACTGGAAAACCTGTTGCGGTTTGAAGACGGTCGCACGGTCAGCACCGACGATGTCAAGGCGTGCGCCAACTGGACCGAAGATGCCAAAGGTGGGCGCGAAATCGCCTATCGCCCCGCCCGCGTTTTGATGCAGGACTTTACCGGGGTCCCCGCCGTGGTCGACTTGGCCGCCATGCGCGACGCCATGGTGTCGGTCGGTGGAGATGCGAAAAAAATCAATCCTCTGACCCCGGTGGATCTGGTCATTGACCATTCGATCATGGTGGATTTTGCGGGTACAACGGATGCCTTGGGCAGAAATGAAGATTTAGAATTCACCCGCAACAAAGAACGTTACGAATTTTTGCGTTGGGGCCAACAAGCGTTTGATAACTTCCGCGTGGTGCCACCGGGCACCGGGATTTGCCATCAAGTCAACGTCGAACACTTGGCCCAAGTGGTGTGGAGCGACGATGACAACACCGCTTATCCCGACACCTTGGTCGGCACCGACAGCCACACCACCATGGTCAACGGCCTGGGTGTTTTGGGTTGGGGCGTGGGCGGCATCGAAGCCGAAGCCGCCATGTTGGGCCAACCTATTTCCATGCTGATTCCCGAAGTGATCGGCTTTAAGCTGTTTGGCGAAATGGGCGAAGGCATCACCACCACCGACTTGGTTTTGCGCATCGTTGAAATGCTCCGCGCCAAGGGCGTGGTCGGGAAATTTGTCGAATTTTATGGTCCCGGCCTCAATCACTTAAGCCTTTCCGAACGCTCAACCATTGCCAATATGGCGCCTGAATACGGGGCCACCTGTGGCATTTTCCCGGTCGATAGCGAAACCATCACCTACCTCAAGCTCACCGCGCGCAGCGATCAACGGGTCGACTTGGTCGAAGCTTACGCCAAGGCCCAGGGCCTATGGCGCGATGAGAATTCGCCGGACCCGGTTTTCACCGACACCCTAGAACTTGATATCGCAACCGTAGAAGCGGCCATTTCTGGACCCAAACGTCCACAAGACCGTATTGATTTGAAATCAGCAGCCCCGGCTTTTGGCGATGCGTTAAAAACCTTGGCCGATGTCGATGCACCGCGTACCCAGGTCGTCAAAGGCAGAGATTATGAACTGCGCGATGGCGACGTGGTGATCGCCGCGATCACCAGTTGCACCAACACATCGAACCCCAATGTTCTGATCGCCGCCGGCCTGGTCGCGCAAAAAGCCCATGCTTTGGGCCTACGTTGCAAACCTTGGGTAAAAACCTCTCTGGCCCCGGGCAGCCAAGTGGTGGCCGATTATTTAGAAGCTGCCGGGCTGCAAGAACCGTTGGATGCTTTGGGCTTCAACATTGCGGGCTTTGGCTGCACCACCTGTATCGGCAATTCAGGTCCTTTGGCTGATGAAGTTGCCGATGCGATCACAGACGGAGACTTGATCGCGACCGCCGTGTTGTCGGGCAACCGCAATTTCGAAGGCCGCATCAGCCCCCATGTCAAAGCCAACTATTTGGCCTCACCGCCCTTGGTGGTGGCCTATGCTTTGGCCGGATCTTTGACCCGCGACATTTTGGTTGAGCCTTTGGGTAAAGATCATGATGGCAACCCGGTGTACTTAAAAGACATCTGGCCAACAAATGCCGAAATCAAAGAAACCGTGGCCCGTGTGGTGACACGAGACATGTACCGAGAGCGCTACAAAGACGTCTTTAAGGGGACCGCCGCGTGGCAAAATGTTGCCGTGACCAAGGGCGAAACGTTCACCTGGGACAACACCTCGACCTATATCCAGAACCCACCGTTTTTTACCAACTTAAAGCCACAACCCGAAGCCGTGACCGACATCAAGGGGGCCAAGCTTTTGGCGGTGTTGGGCGATTCTGTCACCACCGATCATATTTCTCCGGCTGGGGGCATCAAACGCGATGGGCCTGCTGGCGATTATTTGGCCGGATACCAAGTGCGATTAGAAGACTTCAACTCGTTTGGAGCCCGTCGTGGCAATCACGAAGTGATGATGCGGGGTACCTTTGCCAACATTCGCATCAAAAACGAATTGTGTCCCGGTACCGAAGGCGGCATCACCCATTACAACGGCGAACGTATGCCGATCTATGATGCGGCGATGAAACACCAAGCCGCTGGCACGCCACTGATTATTATCGCCGGCAAAGAATACGGCACCGGATCGTCGCGCGATTGGGCCGCCAAGGGCACCAAATTGTTAGGCGTCAAAGCGGTGATCGTGGAATCGTATGAACGCATTCACCGCTCAAACTTGGTGGGCATGGGCGTCCTGCCGTTGGAATTCAAAGACGGCCTAACCCGCGCTTCGCTCAACTTAGACGGCACGGAAACCTTCACGTTGACGGCCTTAAACGACGGCATCAAACCCGGTCAAGATGTGCCCTGCACCCTCACCCGCCAAGACGGCTCCAGCCAAACGTTGGTGTTGAAATGTCGCATCGACACCTTGGATGAAGTTGAATATCACCGCAACGGTGGTATCCTGTCGTATGTGTTGCGCAATTTGAACAAGGAATAACCGTGCTTGCCTTAAAACGTCCCCTGAAACGTTTGGCCGTTATGGCCCTGGTGTTCTGGCCGATCGGCGCCGAGGCAGCCAACTATAACGATGCGTTACAGTATATCCAGGCCGCAAAATACGGCTTGGCGATGAAGGAATTCAAGCAGCTTGCCGAAGAAGGCCACGCGCCATCTCAATTTTCGCTGGGCTTGATGTATCATTTGGGGCGTGGAGTCGAAAAAGATCATGCTGTGGCTTATGACTACTACAAAAGATCGGCCTTAAAAGAGCACCCACCCGCCCTCAACAACATCGGCATGATGTATTTGAATGGCGATTACGTGGCGCAAAACCGCGATGTTGCGTTTCGCTTGTTTCAAAAAGCCAGCACCACGCACTCTCAAGCCATGGACAACCTTGGCCAATGTTTTGAAAACGCCTGGGGGACTGAGCGTAACATTCGCCGGGCCAAGGAAATGTACCAATTGTCGGGTGAGAACGGCTATATCAAGGGTTGGTATCATTTAGGCCGGCTTTTTGAAAAAGGCTATCCCGACACACCGAAAGATGACGACAAAGCCGTCGAGTGGTACGTCAAGGCCGCCGAAAAGAAGCATAAGAAGTCTATTAATCGTCTGAACCGCTTGGGCCGTTTACCTGCTGAGTTGGCGCAATAAACCACACCTCTTACGCCTAAAAAAAAGGGCGCGAAGCCTAAGCTCCGCACCCTTAATTTTTAAAGGCTAAAGCCTGTTACATCAGGCAATTTTTAGCAAATTCGGTGGCTTCATTTGTCGACCAATCCCCTTTGGGTTTGTCCTTCATTTGTGTGCACCATTCCGGCGAGCCAACGGCAGGCGAACATGCCGCCACGCCCAAGCCAAAAGCAGCCACAAAACCAAGCGTTATAACTTTCTTCAAAACCGACATTCCCGTCGCCTCCCCTTAAATGAGTTGATGTGCGCTCAGTATAACCAGCTTACAGCGCATGTTCCATAACGGATGCAAGACGTTTGGCAAACGCGGCCAAATCAGTCGGCACTTCACCATCGGCAATGCGGGCCTGATCCAACAGCAGATAAGCTGCATCCTTCATCAACCCATCGTCATCCCCAGCCCCTTTTTCGGCCCGGGCGGCGAGTTTGGTAATGATGATGTGATCGGGATTAAGTTCCAACACACGTGGCATCGGTCCTTGTAATTGACCTTGTTTCCGCAACATGCGTTCCAAATTCACATCCATGTCGTCTTCGTCAGCAACCAAACACACCGGACTTCCGGTTAGGCGTTTGGACACGCGCACGTCTTTAACGTCTTCTCCCAATTCCAACTTAATTGCCGCGATCAGTTGATCAAGGACCGGGCTATCGTCAGCCTTGTCGTTGGCTTTGTCTTTGTCCTTATCGCCCTGAATAGCATCAAGACCGGAATCGCTGCGGGTGATGGATTTGAATGTTTTGTCTTCAAATTTATCCATTGAACGGACCCAGAATTCATCAACCGGGTCAATCAGCAACAACACCTCAACGCCCTTATCTTTAAAGCCTTCCAGATGCGGTGAGTTGCCGACTTGATCGGCATCGTCGCCAATGATGTAATAGATCTGATCTTGACCCTCTTTCATGCGTTCAACGTATTCAGAAAGGCTGGTCAACGAGCCGTCAAGGGTCGAGGTGAATCGGCACAACTTCATCAAACGCTCTTGATGCGGATTATTTTCGATCAGCCCTTCTTTCATCACCACACCGAAGGCTTCCCAGAATTTTGCAAATTCATCGGGGGCTTTTTTGGCTTTCTTTTCCAACTCACCCAAGACCCGTTTGACCAAGCCGGAGCCAATTTTGGCCATTTTTGGGTCGGTTTGCAGCATTTCTCGCGAAATGTTCAACGACAAGTCTTCGGAATCCACCACGCCGCGCAAAAAGCGCAAAAATGGCGGTAACAAACCGTCGATGCTTTCGGTGATGAACACGCGGTTTACATACAGCTTCACATGGCCTTTGCGTTCCGGTTCGAACAAATCAAACGGACGGTGGGTGGGAATGAAAAACAGGTTGGTATAACTGACAACGCCTTCGACTTTGTTGTGAATGGTCAACCACGGGTCGTCAAAGGCATGAGACGTATGGTGATAAAATTCTTGGTACTGCTCGACGCTGATGTCCTTGGGCATACGGGTCCAAATGGCCGAGGCTGCATTCAACGTTTCACCGCCCAGTGTCACGGGGAAGCTAATGTGATCGGAATAGGTTTTGACGATGTGGGAAACGCGCACATCTTCCAAGAATTCTTTGGCGTCTTTTTTGATGTGCATGACCACGGTGGTGCCGCGCTCTGCGCGTTCGGCTTCTTCGATGGAAAATTCACCTTTGCCATCCGACACCCACAGCCACGCTTCTTTTTCACCAGCCTTGCGGGTCGTGACTTCAACTTTGTCCGACACCATAAAGGCCGAATAAAAGCCAACACCGAATTGACCGATCAGGCCCAGGTCGCTTTTTTCATCTTTGCCCAACTGTTCGATAAACGCCCCGGTGCCCGATTGCGCGATGGTGCCCAGCGTGTTGAGCAAATCTTCGTGGTTCATGCCAATGCCATTGTCGCTAACCGTCACGGTCTTGGCTTTGCTATCAACGCTCAGTTCAACTTTGAAATCGTGATCGCCTTCGATCAAGGACGGCGCGGTCAACGCCGCATGGCGCAATTTATCACAGGCGTCAGACGCATTTGAGATCAATTCGCGCAGGAAAATTTCCCGGTTGGAATAGAGTGATCCTGCGACGATGTCCAACAGGCGGCCGACTTCAGTTTGAAACGAAAAAGTTTGCTTGGTCATGATCTGATGTATTCCCTTTAAGACTTTTCAACACGCAGGATATGGGGCAAAAGCTGCGCTAGTGCAAGGGTCAATGGTACAGAAATTTTACATGCACCTTGGATCATCTGGGACTATACTTATGGGGTGGATGGGCATATCCGCTCAATCCACGAAAAAGCAAAACAAATAAGGGAGAGCGATTATGCAAGTCCCCGTCCAATTGAGTTTCCACGGTTGCGATCATTCAGACGCCCTAGAGGCCGAAATTCAGGCCCGAGTCTCCAAAATAGAAGACCATTACGGACGCCTCACAAGTTGTCGCGTCGTGGTCGAATTACCCCATAAATCCAGTGCCCAAGGCAATCTATTTCATATCAACATCGATATGACGGTGCCGGGTTCTGGACATTTACTGCACAATGACCGGGGTCTAAACCCAGCCCACGACGATGTCCATGTCGCGGTTCGCGATGCCTTCAACGCCATTGATGCACAATTGACAAAACGGATTGGAAAACGCCGGGACGAGGAACGCAAAGCTTCTGCCTAAGCCCACACCCGACACAGCGCAGGCTTACCGCGATCGACTGGTGAGCGTGATTGAGCGCGAGGCCGCCAACACCGCGTTTTGGACGGGCCGCGATCATTTTGCCCCCGCCGTGCTAGATGCCATCGCCCGCGTGCCGCGCCATGCGTTTATACCGCAAGATAGCACGGGCGCGGTGGCGTTTGATGTCGCCTACGCCAACCACCCCCAACCCATCGGCCAGGGTCAAACCATTTCCCAACCCTACATTGTCGCCTTAATGACCGACATGTTGAACCTGACAAGCGATGCGCGCGTTCTGGAAATCGGCACCGGCTGCGGCTATCAATGCGCGGTATTGGCCGAACTCGTGACCCAAGTCTATTCCATCGAACGCTTGGCGCCATTGGCCCAAGGGGCCGAGGCCACGTTGCAAAAACTCGGCTATACCAACACCACCGTGCACGTCGGCGATGGCAGCCAAGGCTGGGCCGACCACGCGCCGTATGACGGCATTCTCGTCACCGCCTGCTGTGAAGGCCCAATCCCCCAACCGCTTATCGAACACCTAGCCAGAGCCGGCCGCATGGTCATTCCGCTAGGTCCCCGCCACGGCCCCCAAATGTTGCACCTTGGCGTCAAAGATGCAGACGGACGCTTTAGCCACATCCCTTTTTTGATGGTGTCATTTGTGCCCTTGGTGACAACGGCACAAACATAATTATCGACGGCGGCCTGTGTTCGTTATAATCATGCACGATGAAATCAGAAAAAGATCTTGAAATTCTCCTCGTAACAGCGCCGGGGTTGGAAGAGCTTCTCCGTTTAGAAGCCGCCGAGAAAGGGTTCCGCAAACCCAAAGTCATCTTCGGCGGCGTTACGATCAAAGGGGATTGGGCCGCTGTTTGGCGGGCGAACCTTGATATCCGGGGGGCCAGCAAGGTTTTGGTCCGCATCGGCAGCTTTAAGGCTGTTCGTCTTCCCCAACTGGAATTTCAACTTCGCAGTTTTCCTTGGGGGGAAACGCTGCGCCCGGATGTGCCCGTACGGGTCGATGCCGCGTGTAAAGAGTCCCGTATCTATCATTCCGGGGCCGTGATTGAACGCATCGAAACCGCACTCAAAGAAAGATTGGGGATCGAGGTGTCGCGTGAGGCTGAGGTCTGTATCAAGGCGCGCATCGACAAGGACCTGTGCACCATCAGCATCGATACGTCTGGGGAAATGCTGCACAAGCGCGGTCATAAAGAAGCCATCAACAAAGCCCCCATGCGCGAAAACCTGGCCGCCCTCATGCTGCGACAATGCGGCTATAAAGGCAAAGAACCTGTCTTAGACCCCATGTGTGGATCTGGCACGTTCGTCATCGAAGCCGCCGAAATTGCCGCCGCCCTATACCCAGGACGGTCCCGCCATTTTGCCTTCGAGCATCTAAAAACGTTTGACGATGAACCGTGGCAAGCCTTGCGCAATCGGGTCAACACGAAAGTAACCACGCAGAAATTTTATGGCAGCGATCGAGATCCCGGTGCCATCCGCATGAGCCTCGCAAACGCCGCGCGGGCCGGCGTGGCTGAAAAAACCGAATTCCAAAACCTTCCCATAGCTGAGATTACACCGCCCGAGGGTCCGCCCGGTCTGGTCATCGTAAACCCGCCGTATGGGGAGCGGATTGGAAATATAAAAGAGCTCAACGCGCTGTACAGTTCCCTTGGCCAAAGGTTAAAGGACAAATTCTCTGGCTGGCGGGTCGGCTTGGTGACCAGCATGGACCCGCTGGCGAAAAAGACAGGCTTACCGTTCGTCCAGGAAAGCGAGCCAATCCATCACGGCGGGCTCCGCGTTAAAGTGTATTCAACAGATCCCCTGGATTGATGCAGACGTGTACTCACGCGGCGTTCGAAGTTTTGGCTTCGGCGTCACCATCGTTGCTGTTGGCCAGGGCTTCGACCATGCCTTCTTTGCACAACGTACCTTGATACGCGCCATCCGCGTCGACGACGGGAATCGGATAGTCTGATTCCAACATTGTCGGCAAGGCGTCTTGCAAGGACATATCTGGCTGTAACGTCGGACCGTCCTCGCAGCATTCGTGTAGCGGCGGGTTGGTGCCCGAGTGCTCACAGACTTCTTCCAAGCTGTCTTGAGTGACAACACCTTGATATTCATCTTGGTGAAAGACGTAAGCATAGTCTTCATCCCAGCCCCGCATTTTTTTCAAGGCTTCGTCGATGTTTGCCGTGGTCAGGCGGTTGATCGGCGGTTGCATCACCACATCCACCGACAGCACACGCGCGCGATTGACATCGCGGACGAAAGCTTCGACGTAGTCGTCGGCAGGATTGAGTAAGATTTCTTCGGGTTTGCCAACTTGCGACAAGACGCCGTCCTTCAAAATGGCGATGCGGTCGCCCAAACGCAGCGCTTCGTCCAGGTCGTGCGTGATGAACACGATGGTTTTATGTAGTTTATCTTGTAATTCGATCAGCTGGTCCTGCATGCCAGAGCGGATCAAGGGATCTAGGGCTGAAAAGGCTTCGTCCATTAACAGGATTTCCGGATCGGTGCATAAGGCGCGTGCCAGACCTACGCGTTGCTGTTGACCGCCCGAAAGCTGGGCCGGGTATTGTTCTTCGTAACCTTCAAGCCCCACCGTCGACAGCCACTCGCGGGCTTTAGCATCGCGCTCGGCTTTAGGGACCTTTTGAATGGACAGGCCAAAGGCCACATTGTTCAGAACGGTGCGGTGCGGTAACAGGCCAAAGCGTTGAAACACCATCGACATTTTGTGGCGACGGAATTCTTCAAGCTCTTTTTGCGACAAGCTCATGACGTCCACACCATCAACAATAATCGACCCTTCGGTGGGATCGATCAGGCGGTTGAAGTGGCGGATCAGAGTCGATTTGCCAGAGCCCGAAAGCCCCATAATGACAAAAATCTCGCCCTTTTTGATATCAAGGTTGATGTCCTTCAGCCCCAGGGCATGGCCCGTTTGTGCCAGCAGGTCGTCCTTGCTGATGCCTTTGTGCACCAAGGGCATGACCGTCTTGGGCTTTTCGCCGAAAACTTTGTAAAGGTTTTTGATGCGGATAAGTGGTTCTTGATCAGTCACCGTGCATACCTCCCAGGTATTTTTGGCTGCGTTTGGCATAGGCCTGGCTAACACGATCGAACATGATGGCAATGGCGACAATGGCCAGGCCGTTCAAGAGCCCTAAGGTGAAATATTGGTTAGTGATGGACTTCAACACGGGTTGGCCCAGACCCTTCACGCCGATCATCGAGGCGATGACCACCATCGCCAGCGCCATCATAATGGTCTGGTTGATGCCCGCCATGATATTGGGCATGGCCAGTGGCAACTGGACGTTCCACAAACGTTGAGCCTTATTCGCACCAAAGGCTGTTGCCGCTTCTAGGACTTCGCGATCAACCATACGAATACCCAAATTGGTCAACCGAATAACGGGCGGAATGGCATAAATGACCACGGCGATGATGCCCGGAACCTTTCCGATTCCCAACAGCATCACAACGGGGATCAAGTACACGAATGCTGGCATGGTCTGCATGATATCAAGCACCGGCGTTACAGTGGACTGTACCCGGTCTGATCTCGCCATGGTGATGCCCACCGGGATGCCCACCCCAAGGGATAAAAATGTGGCCACGGTAATGATACCAAGCGTCCTCATGGTGTCGGCCCACATGCCGAAATAACCGATCAGCAGAAACGACCCCAGCACCAATCCTGATAACTTCCATGACCGACTGGCTGCATAGGTCAAGCCCACGAGAACGGCAAGAACAACGATCCACGGTGCGTTCAGCAATAGCTTTTCAAACCACACCAGGAAATATAACAGGGGATCGAAGAAGCCTTCGATAGCGTCTCCGTAACTTCTAGAAAATTCGCGAAAACCCCCGTCCATCGCCTTGCGTAACGCGACTAAATCCGCGCGTTCCATGGATGGGAATTTCGTCAGCCAAAAGGAATCAACCATATCTAACCTTATGTCTTTGAGGGCCACCAAAACGCCCTCTGAAGCGAGGCTTCAGAGGGCGGGTGGGTTTACATTTTGGTGAGGGATTCGGTGATCTTAACGGCTATATCAGCAGGCACCCATGCTTTCCAAATCTCTGGATGAGTGTTGAGGAAGTGAACGGCAGCCGTTTCGCCATCCGCCTGATTGTCTTCCACCCAGGCCAATTGGCCGTTCATCAGCGCGTTGGAGTAAGAGCGTTTGGCAAGATACGCAGCACCGTCCGGCTCACGGTCGACAAAGCTTTGCACGACCAACGTCTTCACCGGCGAGGGTGGATACATCGACGGTTTCGGGTTTTCGCAGATTTCCTTGGTTAGGCATTTGTCAAAATGCTCTTTGTCGGTGACGCCAAAGTCGACCTTCACCATCTTGTATTTTCCCAAAACGGCGGTTGGTGCCCAGTAATAGCCGAACCACGGCTGTTTACGTTCATACGCTTTGGCGATGGTCCCCGCCAGCGCTGCGCCCGAACCGGCATCGACCAGATCAAACCCAGCAGCTTCCAAATTAAGCGCCTTGTACAAATGACCGTTTGTCACCTGACACCCCCAACCAGCAGGGCAGGTCATGAATGCTGATTTTTCGGGATCTTCAGGGTGTTTGAAGAGTTTAGCATTTTTAATCACCCCTTCGATGGTGGCCATCGACGGGTCCTTTGCGACAAGATAGTCTGGTACCCAGAAACCTTCTTCTCCGCCGTCGGACAGAGCATCACCGAGAATGTTCAGGCGTTTTTCCGCAATACCCTTGGCCAAAGCTTCCTTGAAGTTGTTGATCCAAAATTCCGGTGCAATATCCGGCTCACCCTTTTCGACCATAGATGTGCCCGTGGGCATGGTATCTCCGGGCACGATTTCTGTTTCACAGCCATAGCCGTTTTTAAGGATGAACGCATCCACGTTTGCCATCAGCGTCGCCGACGCCCAATTCATGTCCGAAATGGAAACCTTGCCGCACGCCGCTTGGGATTCCCCAGCCGTAACTAAGCCGGCAAAAAGCACGGCTGCAGATATCAATCGTTTCATCAAGAAATCCCTTATAATTATTGTGGTTCAGGTGTACCTGAACCAATTGCTCAGTTTGTGAATCCCGGGGTTACGCGGGAGTCCAACGCAAAATGGTAAAAAACTATACAGCTATCACATCGAACCTCTCACGTACGATGAAAGCTTTGCATATATGAAGGCGCACTTCAACCGAGGCTCGATTTTGATCGATTCAGGCGATGTCGAGCGACCAAACCTCTGCGGAGGCAATTTTAGCCTCGAAAAACACCATTCATCCCTTGCAATCCCTAGGCTTCAGGGCTATAACGCGCGTTCTCCGGTAACATGGCAGGGCATGCCTGGTTACTGATGAAGCCAACCGACCTGAAAACTTCGGCTTTCAGGTCCAAAATAAGGAATAGCGAAATGCCCAAGCTGAAGACCAAATCGAGCGCGAAAAAGCGTTTCCGTCTCTCCGCCACAGGTAAAGTTGTATCTGGTGCGGCCTGCACGCAGCACATGTTGCGTCGTCGTTCCCAGAAAATGAAACGGAAAGCCCGTGGCACAATGACTTTGTGCGCACAGGATGCCCGTATCGTTAAATCTTACATGCCATACGCTCGCTAGCGTTCTGAGACGGAGTACATAATATGTCTAGAGTAAAACGCGGCGTCACCACGCACGCCCGCCATAAAAAAATCATCGACGCAGCCAAAGGTTATCGTGGTCGCGGCAAAAGCAGTTTCCGCATTGCCATTGAAAAAGTCGAAAAAGGCCTTCAATACGCATACCGTGATCGTCGCGCCAAAAAACGTGAATTTCGCAAATTGTGGATTCAACGGATCAACGCGGCTGCGCGTTTGAACGATATGAAATATTCAACGTTTATGAACGGCTTGTTGAAAGCTGGCATCGAAATTGACCGCAAAGTTTTGGCCGATCTCGCCGTCAACGAACCAGAGTCGTTTAAAAGCTTGGTAGAACAGGCCCAGGCCGCTCTCGCCAAGTCATAAACCAGATCATACGAAATAGATCTGAGTGATACGAGAGGGGCTAGCGCCAAACGCTGGCCCCTCTTTTTTGCTTTAAGGGGACAAAACGTGTCGGACACGCAAAACTTAAAAACGGGGCTGCTCGCCGAAATCGAAGCCGCCACCACGCTGCAAACCTTGGACGAGGTGCGCGTTAAGGCGCTCGGCAAAAAGGGCCTCATTACCGCCCAGATGAAGACCCTTGGCAAACTGAGCCCTGAGGACCGTAAAGCCTCGGGCCAAGCGCTCAACGTATTGAAAGGTGAAGTGGCGGCTGCGATTGATGCCAAGCAAGCCGCCCTGGCCGATGCCGAGCTGACGGCAAAACTGTTGACCGAAAAAGTTGACGTCACCTTGCCCGCGCGTCCCGAAGCTGAGGGTTTCATCCATCCCATCAGCCAAACCATTGAAGAAGTGGTATCGATCTTTGGCGAAATGGGTTTTGCCGTTGCCGAAGGTCCGGAAATTGAAGACGACTGGTATAATTTTACGGCCCTAAACATCCCCGAAGACCATCCGGCGCGCCAAGAACACGACACGTTCTATCTTCCCGGTGTTGGCGAAAAAGGCCGCAAGGTTTTGCGCACCCACACCTCGCCCGTCCAAATTCGCACCATGATGGACGGCGAACCCCCGTTTCGCATCATTGCCCCGGGTCGCACTTATCGTTGCGATTACGACGCCACCCATTCCCCGATGTTCCATCAAATCGAAGGTTTGGTGGTCGACAAGAAAGTCCACATGGGCCATTTGAAAGGCACCTTGATTGAATTTTGCCGCGCTTATTTTGGGGCTGACGATTTGCCCGTGCGCTTTCGCCCCAGCTATTTCCCGTTCACCGAACCCAGCGCCGAAGTCGATATCGGCTGCACGCGTGAAGGCGGCGAGTTTAAAATCGGCCACGGCGATCAGTGGCTGGAAATTTTGGGCTGTGGCATGGTCAACCCAAAGGTTTTGGAAAATTGCGGCATTGATTCCAGCGAATACCAGGGCTTTGCCTTTGGCGTCGGCATTGAACGCATCGCCATGTTGAAATACGGCATTCCCGATTTGCGCACGTTCTATGAATCAGATTTACGCTGGTTGCGTCATTACGGATTTAGCGCCTTGGATGTGCCATCCATGGTCGGAGGACTCAACCCATGAAGTTTACCTTAAATTGGTTGAAAGACCACTTAGATACCGATGCCACCTTAACCCAAGTCTCCGAACGCCTAACCATGTTGGGCTTGGAAGTCGAAGGCATTGAAGATCGTGCCAAGGGCCTAGAAGCCTTTGTCGTCGGCGAAGTTTTGAGTGCTGAAAAGCACCCCGATGCCGACAAGTTGCAAGTTCTCACCGTCAGCACGGGCACTGAAACCTTGCAAGTGGTGTGCGGTGCGCCCAACGCACGCAAAGGCCTGAAGGGTGTTTTCGGCGGTGCTGGGATGTATGTTCCGGGCATTGACTTCACCTTGAAACCCGCCACCATTCGCGGTGTGGACTCCAATGGCATGATGCTGTCGGAACGCGAAATGGGGCTCAGCGACGAACACACAGGCATTATTGATCTTGATAACGATGCGCCCGTCGGCGCGCGCGCCATCGACGTGATGGGCCTCAACGATCCGGTCATCGAAATTGCCATTACACCGAACCGTGGCGATTGCCTGGGCGTGCGCGGCATTGCGCGGGACTTGGCGGCCAGTGGTCTTGGGACTTTGAAGCCTTTGTCGATCAAAGCCATCCCCGGCACCTTTGACAGCCCCATTGATGTGAAACTCGATTTCCCAGCGGGGGCCGAAGAGGCCTGTTCTCAATTCGCCGGACGTTTGATCCGAGGCGTGAAAAATGGCCCATCGCCAAAGTGGTTACAAGATCGCTTGAACGCCATCGGCCTCAGGCCCATTTCGATTTTGGTTGATATCACCAACTATTCCACCTTCGATCTTGGTCGTCCGTTGCACGTTTTTGATGCCGACAAAGTCACCGGAAATATCACCGCCCGATTGGCCAAAGACGGCGAAAAAATCTTGGCCTTGGATGGCAAGGAATATGAACTCGACGATCAGATGTGCGTCATTGCCGATGACAACGCCGCCGAAGCCATTGCCGGCGTCATGGGTGGTGAAGCGTCTGGCTGTGGTGAAGACACCGTCAATGTGTTCATCGAATCCGCTATTTTTGATCCCAGCCGCACCGCCACCACAGGCCGTAAGCTCAACGTCATGAGTGATGCGCGCTATCGGTTTGAACGCGGCATCGACAATAACTTGGCGATTGATGGCTGTGAAAATGCCACCCGTTTAATCTTGGACTTGTGTGGCGGCGAGCCTTCGAACACCATTGTCGCCGGAGACGGCCCCGCATGGCAACGCAGCATTACCTTCCGTCCAGCACGGGTGCAAGGTCTGACAGGTGTTGTCGTAGACGAAGCCGAAATGGAACGCATCATCACCGTGCTTGGCTTCACTGTTAAAAAACCATCGTCCGAAACGTGGACCGTGCATGTGCCTGCCTGGCGCGGCGATATGGTGGACGAACCGTGTGTGGTGGAAGAAATTATTCGTGTGAACGGCTATCACAACATTCCCCAAGTCTCATTGGATCGTCCCGAAAGCTTACCATCATGTGCGTTGACGCCCTTGATGCAAAAACGCCGCAAGGTGCGCCGCACCTTGGCCGGACGTGGCTTGGTCGAAGCCGTGACCTATTCGTTCTTACCTGCCGCCCATGCGGACTTGTTTGGTGGAGTGCCCGATTGTTTGCGCCTGTCCAACCCTATATCTTCTGACTTAGACGTTATGCGGCCCAGCGTTCTGCCCAACCTGATCGCCGCCATTGGCCGCAATGATGCCCATGGTCATAGTGATGGGACCTTGTTTGAAGTGGGTCCTCAGTTTTCCGGTGACGGCCTCAATGACCAAACGGTCGTGGCATCCGGCGTGCGCTCTGGTTTGGTTCAGCCGCGCAATTGGCAGGGAGACCTGCGCAAAGCCGATGCGTTTGATGCCAAAGCCGATGCCCTCGCCGCCCTGAAAGCCGCCGGAGCCCCCGTTGATAACTTGCAAGTGTTTGAAGGTGGCCCCAGTTGGTATCACCCCGGTCGCTCTGGAACCTTACGTCTAGGACCCAAAAAAGTGCTTGCTAACTTTGGTGAAGTGCATCCGGGCGTTTTGAAAAAGATGGGCGTCAAAGGCCCGCTTGCAGCCTTTGAAGTGTTTTTAGGCAACATGCCACCGCAAAAAGACAAAGCCAGCCAGGCACGTCCGTTGGTCAAAATTGCGTCTTTCCAACCCGTGGCCCGCGACTTCGCGTTTGTCGTTGATGACACCGTCGATGTTCAAAAAATTGTCCGTGCCGCCACCGGGGCCGACAAAAAATTGATCAACGCTGTCCAGGTGTTCGATGTCTATCAAGGCGAAAACTTAGGCGCTGGCAAGAAATCCATCGCCATCGAAGTGACCCTGCAACCCTTCGACGCCACCCTAACCGATGACGACATCGAAGCCGTCACCGCAAAAATCAAAGCCGCCGTGCTCAAATCTACGGGCGGCGAATTGCGCGGCTAAAAGTTTACATCACCACACCAACAAAAACGGCCGCTCAAATTGAGCGGCCGTTTTTGTTGATACAGGTGTTGGACTTAACGCGGCAGTTCGGTGCTGCCCATTAAGAACTCATCGACCGCGCGGGCGGCTTGGCGGCCTTCGCGGATGGCCCAGACGACCAGGGATTGACCACGGCGCATGTCGCCAGCGGCGAACACTTTGGAAACTGAGCTTTGATAGTCCTCGGTGTTGGCGGCGACGTTGCCGCGACCGTCTTTATCAACGCCCAAGGCATCGATCATGCCATCGTGGATCGGATGAACAAAGCCCATGGCGAGGAACGCGTGTTCGCACGCAATTTCAAATTCAGAGCCTGCGACTTCGCTCATATTCCACTGCCCGCCTTCGCCCGGCGTCCATTCGACGCGCATGCATTTGGCGGCCCGCAGATTGCCGTTTTCGTCGCCTAAGAATTCTTTGGTCACCACATTCCAATCGCGCGTACAGCCTTCTTCGTGGCTGGACGAGGTGCGCAGTTTTTGCGGCCAATTGGGCCAAGTGTTCAACTTGTCTTCTTTTTCCGGCGGCTTGGGCATGATTTCGATTTGCGTGATCGACGTGGCGCCTTGACGGACCGAGGTGCCAACGCAATCCGATCCGGTATCGCCGCCGCCAATAACCAACACGTTGGTATCCGTAGCAAGGATGTCTTGGACGTCGAAGGATTCTCCGCCGTTGCGACGATTTTGTTGGGTCAAAAAATCCAAGGCGAAATGCACGCCGTTTAAGTCCCGTCCGGGAACCGGAAGGTCGCGGGGTTTTTCCGAACCACCCGTCAAAACGATAGCGTCATAGTCTTCCATCAATTTTTCGACCGAAACATCAACCCCGATGGTCATGTTGGGACGGAAGTCCACGCCTTCAGTTTGCAATTGGCCCAAGCGCCGATCAATGATGGATTTTTCCAATTTAAAATCGGGAATGCCATACCGCATCAACCCGCCCGCATGGTGGTTTTTTTCATACAGCGAAACGCTATGTCCGGCGCGTGCCAATTGTTGGGCACAGGCCATACCCGCAGGGCCAGCGCCAACCACGGCGACGGCTTTGTCGGTATGGGTTTTGGCCATGATCGGCTTGACCCAACCCTCACGCCAACCCGCATCAACAATCGCACATTCGATGGTTTTGATGGTGACCGGATGGTCGTCCAAATTCAAGGTGCACGAGGCTTCGCACGGGGCTGGGCAAATGCGTCCAGTGAATTCGGGGAAATTGTTGGTGGAATGCAAAATTTCCAACGCACTTTTCAAATCGCCCTGATAAGCAAGGTCATTGAATTCGGGAATGATGTTCATCACCGGACAGCCGTTATGGCAGAACGGAATGCCACAATCCATGCACCGCGCGCCTTGCGCTTTCAGTTCATCCTCTTTAAGCGGAATGACGAATTCTTGGTAGTTATGCACGCGGTCTTTCACCGGGCCATAAGCGCGGTCTTGACGGTCGTGTTCGAGAAATCCGGTTGGCTTGCCCATAATTTTAGTTCCCCACCGAAGTGTTTACGCCATTGTGCTCAGCCGCACGATCTTTGGCCTGCATATCCAACAAAGCGCGGCGATAATCAACCGGCATGACTTTGACAAACTTGGGCATAAAGTCTGGCCAATTTTGCAAAATATGCCGCCCACGGGCGCTGTTGGTATAATGGACATGACTTTCAATCAAATCCTTGAGCCGTTGTGCATCATAGCGCGTCATATCATGTTCGACATTGACCCGACCATGACCTTCTAAATCACCGCCTTGACCTTCGACTTCCATTTGGTCGTCTTCGGCTTTGATCGGTTCGAGGTCGACTTGCGCCAAATTACAACGGGACTCAAAATCGCCCGCTTCATCCAACACATAAGCGATGCCGCCGGACATGCCCGCCGCAAAGTTACGCCCCGTCGCCCCCAACACGCAAACGATGCCGCCTGTCATGTATTCACAGCCATGATCGCCAACGCCTTCGACGACGGTGGTGGCACCAGAGTTCCGCACAGCAAAGCGTTCGCCGGCAATGCCGCTCAGATAAGCTTCGCCAGAGGTCGCGCCATACAAACAGGTATTGCCCGCGATCATGTTGTGTTCGGCGACCAATGTCGAATTGTCTGCCGGACGTACAATGATGCGCCCCCCGGCCAAGCCTTTGCCGACATAATCATTGGCATCGCCTTTGAGGTCGATGGTGATGCCTGGGCTTAACCACGCCCCCAAAGACTGTCCGGCTGTGCCGATAGCGTCGATAAAGATGGTGTCTTCAGGAAGGCCCGCCTTGCCATACTTCATCGCCACCCGGCCCGAAAGCATGGTGCCAAAGGTGCGGTTGACGTTGATCAATTGGCTTGAAATTTTGACTGGAGTGCCCTTTTCGATGGCGTCCTGGGCTTGCTGGATAAGGCCGTTATCGAGGGCTTTGTCCAATCCGTGGTTTTGCGACTCCGTATTGTAGATAGATACCCCCGCCTCAACGACAGGTTTGTGCAAAAGGTTCGTAAAGTCGAGACCTTGAGCTTTCCAATGATCAATCGCGGTGTTCATTTCAATGGCATCAGACTGACCAATCATTTCATTGATGGTTCTAAAGCCCAATTCAGCCATCAACACACGGACTTCTTCGGCCAAGTAAGTAAAGAAGTTGACCACATGCCCAGGTTCACCGGGGAACAACTTGCGAAGTTCTGAATTTTGCGTAGCAATGCCAACAGGGCAGGTGTTCAAATGACACTTGCGCATCATCAAACAGCCCTGAGCAATCAAAGCCCCGGTGGCAAAGCCAAATTCATCGGCCCCCAACAGAGCGCCAACCACAACATCGCGCGCCGTGCGCAAACCACCGTCAACCTGCACACAAATGCGGCCGCGCAGTTTGTTCATGACCAAGGTCTGATGCGTTTCCGCCAGGCCAATTTCCCAAGGACCGCCCGCGTGTTGGGTTGAGGTCAAAGGCGAAGCCCCGGTGCCGCCATCAAAACCAGAAATGGTGACGTGATCGGCATAGGCTTTGGAGACCCCTGCCGCCACCGTGCCGACACCCACTTCAGACACCAACTTGACCGAAATACGGGCCTTGGGATTGATGTTTTTCAGATCGTGGATCAACTGGGCCAAATCTTCGATGGAATAAATGTCATGGTGCGGTGGGGGCGAAATCAAGCCCACGCCGGGGGTCGAGTGACGGACCCGGCCAATCCATTCGTTAACCTTGTGACCGGGCAATTGCCCACCTTCACCAGGCTTGGCCCCTTGGGCCATTTTGATCTGGATATCGTCAGCATTGACCAAGTATTCAGCCGTCACGCCAAAGCGTCCCGAAGCCACCTGTTTGATGGCCGAGCGCATACTGTCGCCATTTTCCAAGGGCGTAAACCGCACGGCTTCTTCGCCGCCTTCGCCAGTGTTTGACTTGGCGCCGATGCGGTTCATGGCAATGGCAATGTTGGTGTGTGCTTCCCAAGAAATCGAACCAAACGACATGGCACCACTGGCAAAGCGTTTGCAAATGGCTTCAATGGGTTCGACTTCGTCCAACGGCACAGATTTTCCGGTGCCCTTAAGTTTGAACAAACCGCGCAGATTTTGCACCTTCACATCGTGTGCATTCATAGCGGCTTCGTACTGGCGGTAAGTATCACGATCGCTTTGGCGCACCGCATGTTGCAGCAACGAAATGGTTTCGGGAGTCCACGCATGGGCTTCACCGCGATGACGCCAAGCCAATTCACCGCCGACGTCTAGGTGATGCTTTAACAACGGGTCGTTACCAAACGCGGCCCTGTGGCGGCGCACGGTTTCCGTTGCCAATTCCAACAAACCAATGCCGCCAATTTTAGACGCGGTCTTGGTGAAATAGCGGTCAATCAGTGTTGCATTCAAACCGATAGCATCAAAAATTTGTGCCCCACAGTATGATTGGAACGTCGATATACCCATTTTAGAGAACACTTTAAGCATCCCCTTATCGACCGCTTTAACATACCGCTTTTGCGCTTCTTCAATGGTGATATCGTCAGGCAGTTCATCGGCAAAATCGACGATGGTGTCAAACGCGAGGTAAGGGTTAATGGCTTCAGCCCCATATCCGCCCAGCAAACAGAAATCATGAACGCGGCGGGCTTCGCCCGTTTCCACAACCAATCCAGCCGACGTGCGCTGCCCGGTGCGGATCAAGTGATGATGCACGCCCGCCGTCGCCAGCAAGGCCGGAATAGCAATGTGGTTGGCGTCCAACGGACGGTCCGACAAAATCAAAATATTATAGCCTTCGTTGACCACCTTTTCGGCCTTGGCAAACAACTTGTCCAAAGCCGCCTCCATACCTTCGGCCCCTTGATCAGCGGGATAGCACATGGATAGGGTATAGGTTTTAAAGCCCTTATCGACATGATTTTCAATGTGGCGGATTTTTTCCAGATCCAAATTGGTGAGGATCGGCTGACGAACTTCCAAACGTTTTCGGGTGCCGATCCGGTTCACGTTCAAAAGGTTCGGGCGGGGACCAATCAGGCTCACCAAACTCATCACCAATTCTTCGCGAATAGGATCAATTGGTGGGTTGGTCACCTGGGCAAAGTTCTGCGTGAAATAATCATACAGAATTTTAGGTCGGGCCGACAGCACCGCCAACGGCGTATCGCGGCCCATGGACCCAATGGGGTCTTGCCCCGTCAAAGCCATCGGCTTGATGAAGTGCTTGTAATCTTCTTGGGTATAACCAAACGCTTGTTGGGCGTCCAACAAGGTATCGTGGTCGGGGGCCATGGCCGGATTTTCATCGGGCAAGTCTTCAACTTTGATTTGTGTTCTGTCGAGCCACTCTTGATACGGCTTGGCCTGGGTCAGCGACGATTTAATTTCTTCATCATCAATGATGCGGCCTTCAACCAAATCAATCAGAAACATTTTACCCGGTTGTAACCGCCATTTTTTGACGATTTTGCTTTCGTCAATGGGGATCACGCCGACCTCGGAACCCATGATCACAAAGTCATCATCGGTCACCACGTAACGGGCGGGGCGCAAACCGTTGCGATCCAAGGTCGCACCAATTTGCCGACCATCCGTAAAGCACACAGCGGCAGGGCCATCCCACGGTTCCATAAGGGCCGCATGGTATTCATAAAAAGCACGCCGTTCGTCGTCCATAAGCGGGTTGTTGTCCCACGCCTCTGGGATCATCATCATCATCGCATGGGACAACGAATAACCACCCGCGACCAGCAATTCGAGAGCATTATCAAAGGTCGCGGAATCCGAAGAACCGTCACCGATCAACGGCCACAGCTTATCCAAATCATCGCCCAACACATCAGACGACATGGTCGCTTTGCGTGCCGCCATCCAGTTGATGTTGCCGCGCACGGTGTTGATTTCGCCGTTGTGGCACAAATAACGGAACGGCTGCGCCAATTCCCAACTGGGGAAGGTGTTGGTGGAAAAACGTTGATGCACCAAAGCCAAAGCCGAGGTGGTACGCGGATCTTGAAGGTCGAGATAAAAATTACCCAAGTTGCTGGACAACACCATGCCCTTATAGACAATGGTCCGCGCCGAAAGCGTTGGAATATAGAAATTGCCGTGACTGTCATCGCCGATGGCATCCCACACCACATGGTGCACTTGCTTGCGGATCACAAATAGCTTGCGTTCAAAGGCCGCCTCATCGGCAACATTCGCGCCTTTTTTGATGAAGACTTGGCGAATTTCGGGTTCCGCCGCTTTGACACTTTCGCCGAGGCAAGAGTTATCCACAGGCACAGAGCGCCAGCCAAGAAGCTCTTGGCCTTCGCGCGGCACAACCGTATCGAAAGCTTGCAAACAAGCTTTGCGCGCCGCTTCATCCTGGGGCAAGAAAACTTGCCCGACGGCGTATTCACCGACTTCGGGGAGCGCAAAGCCCAGTTTTGCGCACTCTTCGACCAGCATGTCGTGGGGGATTTGCATGATAATGCCCGCACCATCGCCAGCCAATGGGTCGGCGCCGACCGCGCCACGGTGATCCATATTGACAAGAATCTGCAAACCTTGAGTGATAATCTCATGGCTTTTTTTGTTCTTGATATTGCAAATGAAGCCGACACCGCAGTTGTCGTGTTCGTTACTGGGGTCGTAGAGGCCCTGCGTGTTTGGCAGTCCGCTGGCTTTCATATCCATTATTCATCCTAATCAACAGCACAGTAGCCACTGGAATATCGTTATAATTCAAGGCGTTAAATAATGCCCCTCGTAAGTTGAGGTCAATACGACAAGGCATTGCAAACGGTCTTACATAAACTTTGGAGGCCGGACAATAGCGGAAGATTTCGCAAAAGAAAAGCCCAGCCAAGTCCTTTATATACCTTGTCCGAGCTTCGTTCCAGAGCGCAGTACACTCGGGGCTTCCCCCAATCTGTCTGGGTGGGGTAAAGTTCCTTCAGTCGTGGATTCGCCAAACCCTTAATCGGAGCTTTTTGCCGTGCCCTTTTTACACATTGCCATTCTTGCGCTGATCCAAGGCGTGACCGAATTTTTACCCATCAGTTCGTCCGGGCACTTGGTTCTGGTGCCGTGGTTGGTGGGTTGGGAAGATCAAGGCGTAACCTTGGATGTCGCCGTCCATGTGGGGACCTTGGGCGCGGTGATGCTGTATTTGTGGCGCGACATTGCTAACATTCTGACGGGTTTGGGACGGATGATGAAGGGCAAGGGCATTGATGATGGCGCCCGGCTGGCTTTTTTCTTGGTCCTGGCGACCTTGCCGGTCATTGGGGCGGGCTATTGGATGCACAAAGCCATGCCCGACGGCATTCGTTCGATCGAAGTCATTGGCTGGGCCACGTTAGGCTTTGGCGTTGTGTTGTGGTTGGGCGACCGTCTGGGCGTAACGCTTCGGCGCATGGAACATCTAAGGATATCTGACGTTTTGATGATTGGCGTTTCCCAGTGCTTGGCGCTGATTCCCGGCACATCGCGCAGTGGTATCACCATGGCGGTCGGTCGTTTTTTGGGCATGGAACGCCCGGACTGTGCCCGCTTTTCCATGCTGCTGTCCATTCCCGCCATCGTTGGTGCGGGGGTTCTCAAGGGCTTGGATTTGTATAAAAGCGGCGATGTCGTGCAAATTTCCACCGCTCTGACCGGCATCGGGCTGTCGTTTATATCCGCCTTGATCGCCATCGCCTTGATGATGTCATGGCTCAGACGCGCCAGCTTCACACCATTTGTGCTCTATCGCATTGTGTTGGGCGCGGGATTGCTGGCGATTGCTTATGGCTATGTCAGCCTGCCAACGGTTTAAGACTTAGCGCAAACGTCCCACGGGCTTCGCCACGGCACCTTTTTTAAGGGCCAACAGGCATAAGATATCGTGAGCAATGGTGGCGGCGGCGATGGCGGTGATTTCCGACACATCGTAAGCGGGCGAAACCTCCACCACGTCCGCGCCAACCAAATCAAGGCCGTCTAAGCCGCGCACAATGTCAAGCGCTTGGGCAGAACTGAGTCCGCCCGCAACCGGCGTTCCGGTGCCGGGGGCGAAAGCTGGGTCCAGGCAATCAATATCAAACGTCAAATAGACCTTGCCCGGACCAACCCGTTCACGGATGGCGGCAATCGTCGCATCAACTCCATGACGATGAACCCAAGGTGCTGACAAAATATCAAAGCCATGATCGGAGTCGTTATAGGTGCGGATACCGACCTGACACGAACGGCTAATGTCGATTAAGCCTTCGGTCTTGGCCCGCAAAAACATCGAGCCATGGTCAAGCCGTTCACCATCATCATCCCAAGTATCGGGATGAGCGTCGAAATGGATCAAGGCGACCGGGCCGTGTTGGGCCGCGATGGCGCGCAAAATCGGATAGGCGATAAAGTGATCGCCGCCCAGGGTCAGGGGAAACACCCCCGCGTTCAGCAGCGTGGTGATGTGCGCTTCGACCGCCTCGACAATGGTCTCGGGATGGTGGGGATCGACAAAGCAATCGCCATAATCGACCACGGCTAACGTATCGAACGGATCAAAGCCAAAGGGAAAGGCTTTCAATTCAGCCAATTGCACCGAAGCGGCGCGCATGGCACGCGGCCCAAGCCGTGCCCCAGGACGATACGTCACGGCCCCATCATAAGGCACGCCGCTCACCGCGACATCAACGCCGTCAAGTTCACGGCTATAGCGCCGACGCAGAAAGCTCAAGGCACCGCCATAGGTCATCTCGGGCTGGCGGCCAAGAAGGTCGGTCTTGCGAAACGCTTGATCACCATTTTCTGTATTCGACATCAGAAGCCTCTATGAACGTTTATCTAAAAAGTATATTGCATGGCGCTTGGTACAGGGCAATAAATTAAGTATAGAGTGCTCAAGACAGACCACTCGCACAGAAAGCCCCTAAGCGATGACTGACTGGACCACCGACGACGCCGAAGAACTCTATCGCATCCAGCATTGGAGCGATGGTTATTTTGGTATTGGCGACGACGGCAAGCTGCTGGCGCTGCCCAATGTCGGTGCGCGTGAAGTTCCCATCGCCTTGCAAGATGTGGTCGATGAATTGCACGAACAGAACGTACAGTTTCCCGTGGTCATGCGCTTTCACAACATTCTCAAGAACCGCGTCAAACAGCTTAACGAAGCCTTTATTGGTGCGATCGCGGAAGCCGAATACGATGCCCCCTATCGCGGCGTCTTTCCGATCAAAGTCAACCAGATGCGCGAAGTGGTCGATGAAATCGTCGAGGCCGGGCGGCCCTTTCATTATGGGCTAGAGGCTGGTTCTAAATCGGAACTTATGGCGGTGCTGTCCTATGACACGGGTGACGAAGCCTTGACCATCTGCAATGGCTACAAGGATGAAGACTTTTTGCGCCTTGCCTTACTGGGTCGCAAATTGGACCGCAATGTGGTGGTGGTGATCGAAAAATTCAGCGAGATCGAGCCGCTGTTGCGCTTGAGCGCCGAAATGGGCGTACAGCCGATTATCGGTCTGCGCATCAAAATGCGCATCAAAACCGAAGGCCGGTGGAGTGAATCCAGCGGAGAACGGGCAAAGTTTGGCCTCACCACGTCGGAAATTCTCAATGCCATCGCCTTGATTCAAGAACGCGGCTATGGCGATTGCATTAATCTTTTGCATTTTCATGTTGGCAGTCAACTGTCCGATATCCGCTTTGTTCGAGAAGCGGTCCAAGAAGCCGCGCGGATTTATGCCCGTTTGGTCAAGCGCGGTGTCCCGCTGACCTACCTGGACATCGGCGGTGGATTGGCCGTGGATTACGACGGCAGCAAATCGAGCGGCCATTCGTCCATGAACTACACCATGGATGATTATGCCTATGGCGTGGTGTCCTCGGTCAAACAAATTTGCGACTTGGAAGAGGTGGCACACCCGACCTTGGTCAGTGAAAGTGGTCGGGCCATCACCGCCCATCATTCCTGTGTGGTCATACGGGTCATTGGGGAAATCGCAAACGATGCCAACCCCATCAACACCGACCCGGTGGACGGCGAACACATCTTGGTGACCAACATGCGCAATCTGTTGGTCAATCTGGCCGAAGAGCAAAACTTCCAAGACATTTACAATGAAACCAGCCTGTTGATGGAAGATGTGTTAAGCGCATTCAAGCTCGGCATTTTGGGCCTAGAAGAGCTGGCGCGTGCCGAAACGCTGTATTGGAAATTGTTGCGGTTGGTTGCCCGTGGCCTGGAAACGGCGGATTTTGTGTCTGAAGATTTGCTGCACGTGGAATCCTTGCTGCGTTCGCAGTACCTGTGCAATTTTTCCCTGTTCCAATCGGCGGCCGACATTTGGGCGATCCAACAGGTTCTGCCGGTGGCGCCCCTGACCCGTTTGAACGAAGCCCCGTCGCGCAACTGTACTCTGGCCGACATCACGTGCGACAGCGATGGTCGCATCTCTCAATTTATCAGCGAACAGGGCAACCAACCCATGTTGCCGCTGCACGATTTGGTACCCGGGAAAAGTTATTATATCGGGCTATTTTTGACAGGCGCTTATCAGGACGTTATGGGCGATATGCACAATTTGTTTGGGCGCTTGAACGAAGCGCATATTTTCTGTGATGCGAACGATCCAACGGGCTTTTATATCGAAGAAACCGTGGCCGGGTCGTCGTCCGGGCAAGTGCTGGAAATCATGCAGTACAATCCAAAGGCCATGGCGGGGCAAGTCAAACGGATGATAGATTCAGCCGTAACCAAGGGCCAACTGCGGTCACGCGAAGGCGTAAAACTGGTCGATTTCTACGAAGCTTGTTTGAACAGTTACACCTATATCAAACACCAAGACCCAAGCGCCTAATAGCCGTTCGTTAAATCCACAACGTTGTCAGGCAGATCGCCATCGATGATCGCTTGGATGCCTTTGGCGACGACTTGGGTGGCGCTATCGGCGGTGGTCAGCGAGGCGATGTGCGGGGTGATGAAGACGTTGCCCAGGGTCCAATAGGGATGGTCTTGGGGCAACGGCTCGGGGGTGAAAACGTCAAAGGCTGCGGCTTCGATGTGGCCACTGTTTAAAGCCTCAATCATATCGGCCTCAACCACCAACGATCCGCGCCCCGCATTGATGACAAAAGCACCTTGGGGCAATTTGGCTAAGGTGACCGCATTCAACAGGCCTTCGGTATCCTTGGTGTGCGGCAACAGACACACCAAGATATCGGTACGGGCTAAAAATCCATCTAGGCCTTGGGCGCCCACAAAGCTTTCGATACCGGGCAAGTCTTTGGGCGTGCGGGTCCACCCGGCGATGTTTTCAAAGCCCAACATCAACACAGCATGGGCCGCGTCTTGGCCCAATTCACCCAGTCCTAAAAAGCCAATGCGGCGTTTTGCGGGATTGGTATTTTCATATTGAACCCATTGGCGTGCGGTTTGTTGGCGGGCATAAACATGCATCGAACGGTGAAAGTGCAACACCCAATGGACTATGTATTCGGTCATGCCAGAGCTTAAACGCGGATCAACCAAACGCACGATGGGCATGTGTGTGGGCAACGTTGGGTCTCGTAACAACGCATCGACCCCCGCGCCCAAAACAAAGATCGCTTTCGCCTTGGTGAACGTGGCCAGCACCCCGGGTGGTGGATTCCACGCCAAAACGTAGTCCACGCTTTCTGCCTCTACGACGTCTTCACCCCACACCAAAAATTCAGCCTCGGGGATATGACGGTGCACCGCTTTTTGCCACGGTTTGGAATCATCATTGCAAATGTAGAGAATATTCATCCGTTCACCACGCCGCTATCGTCGGCTGTTAAATTAAAGGCGGCCATCATCAAGGCCTGGGTATAGGGCTCGGTTGGGTTGTCAAAAATTAAACTGGCGGGGCCACATTCGACCACCCGTCCCGCCTGCATCACCATCACATCGTGGGCCAAGGCGCGGACCACTTTCAAATCATGGCTGATAAAGACATAGGTCAAATCGTGCTTTTTTTGCAAGGCGCGCAACAGATCGACAATTTGCGCCTGAACCGAAACGTCCAAGGCACTGGTGGGTTCATCCAACACGATGAACTCAGGCTGTAACACCAAGGCCCTGGCAATGGAAATGCGTTGGCGTTGGCCGCCAGAAAATTCATGGGGGTAACGATCCGCCATGGCGGCTTCAAGCCCAACCTCGTCCAAGACGGCGAGGACCTTTTGCTGGCGTTCAGATTTACTCATGAGGGGGCTGTGAACTTCCAGCCCTTCGCCGACAATTTCGCCGACCGACATGCGCGGGCTTAAAGAACCAAACGGGTCTTGAAACACAATCTGCAAGTCGGCGCGCAACGGACGCACGGCATTGCCGTTTAAACTTAAAATATCTTGGCCCTTAAATTCAATCGCCCCGGTGGCCCGTTCCAAACGCAACAGGGCGCGGGCCAAGGTGGATTTACCCGAACCGCTTTCGCCGACAATGCCCAACGTGTGGCCTTTTTTAACGTTAAGTTCAATGCCGTCAACCGCCTTCACGTGGCCGACCACACGGCGGATGATACCTTTTTTAATGGGGAACCAAACTTTTAAATCGTGCGTTTGCATCATTGTTTTGGCGTTCACATCGGCCACCTCGGGGCGGCCTTTGGGTTCCGATGCCAACAGACGTTTGGTGTAATCTTGCTGAGGATTGGCAAAGAGCTCTGCCGTTGGACCGTGTTCAACCAACCGCCCATCGTTCATAACATAAGCCCGATCCGCGATGCGTTTCACGATGCCCAAATCATGGGTGATGAACAAAATGCCCAAGCCCATTTTCTGTTGCAAATCAGACAAAAGTTTCAAGATCTGCGCCTGGATGGTGACATCGACGGCGGTGGTTGGCTCGTCCGCGATCAACAGGTCCGGCTCGTTCGCCAGCGCCATGGCAATCATGATGCGTTGTTGTTGACCGCCGGAAAATTCATGGGGCAGATTCTTAAGCCGTTCGATTTGCGCGCCCAAGCCGACCAGTTCCATCAGCTCTTTCACCCGGTTGATGACTTCACCTTTTGATATGGCTCGGTGGGTGGTGATGATCTCGGCGATTTGGTTGCCGATGGGATGCAACGGGTTAAGGCTGGTTAAGGGTTCTTGAAAGACAATCGAAATGTCCGCCCCACGCAAGCGGCGCATGTCATTATCCGATGCCCCCATCAACTCTTGGCCCTTGAACTTTACTGACCCGGTGGGATGGTTCGCCAGCGGATAGGGCAGCAGTTGCATGATGGACAAGGCGCTGACCGATTTTCCCGATCCAGACTCGCCAACCAAGGCCACGGTTTCGCCGCGTTCAATGTTGAACGATACCCCGTGCACAACTTGCGTTTCGCCAAACGCCACGGACAGATTTTCGACCTCTAACAGTTTACTCATTTGCGAAACACCTTTCTGGGATCAAAGGCATCTCGAACCGCTTCGCCGATAAACACCAGCAACGACAACATGATGGCGATGACAAAAAAGGACGTCAAACCCAACCACGGTGCGTGCAGGTTGGCCTTGCCTTGGTTGAGCATTTCGCCGAGCGAAGCTGACCCTGCGGGCAGGCCAAAGCCAAGGAAATCAAGAGCGGTCAAAGTGGTGATGGACCCAGACGTGATGAACGGCAAAAACGTCACCGTGGCCACCATCGCGTTGGGCAGAATATGGCGCCGCATGATGGTGAAATTGCGAACACCCAAAGCCCGCGCGGCGCGGACATAATCGAAGTTGCGGGTTTTCAGAAATTCAGCCCGTACCACCCCGACCAAGCCCATCCAACTGAACAACAACATGATGCCCAACAACAACCAAAAATTCGGCTGCACCATGCTGGCCAAAATAATCAGCAAAAACAGCATCGGCAGGCCCGACCAAATTTCAATAAAACGCTGAAAGAACAGATCGACCAGCCCGCCAAAATAACCCTGCACCGCCCCTGCCGCAATACCAATCACAGAGCTGACCAAGGTCAAGGTCAGGCCGAACAATATGGAAATGCGAAAGCCATAAATCAGACGTGCGGCAACGTCGCGGCCTTGGTCATCGGTACCAAGATAATTTTCTGCACTGGGCGCACTGGGGGCGGGTTCGGTCAGGGCGTAGTTCACCGTGTCATAGGAAAATCGAATCATCGGCCACACGATCCAACCCTCGGCATTTATCATGTCTTGCACATCGGGGTCGGCATATTCGGTCGGTGTTTCTAAAAAACCGCCAAACACCGTTTCGGGATAATCGACCAAAATCGGCACGTACAGCTCATGTTCAAAGCTCACCAAAATCGGTCGATCATTGGCGATCAATTCGGCAAACATGGTCAGCGTGAACAGAGCCAAAAAGATCCACAGCGACCAATAGCCCCGCCGATTGGCTTTGAAGTTGGCGAGCCGGCGTTGATTGATGGGCGACAACTTCACCATCACCGATCCACCTTTTCAAAATCAACACGCGGATCAATGATGTGATACATAATGTCACCGACCAAACCCAACACCAGACCAAGCAACGTAAACACATACAGCGAGCCAAACATAACCGGATAGTCGCGTTTAATCGCCGCTTCAAATCCCAGCAGCCCAAGGCCATCCAGCGAGAAAATAATTTCCGTAAGTAAGGCCCCGGTAAACAGAATACCGACAAAGGCCGACGGAAATCCGGCGATCACAATCATCATGGCATTGCGAAAAACGTGACCATACAAGACCGCGTTTTGCGTCAACCCTTTGGCCCGCGCGGTGGTTACGTATTGCTTGTTAATTTCTTCCAGGTACGAGTTTTTGGTCAACATGGTCAAACCTGCAAAGCCGCCAATCACCATGGACCCAATCGGCAAAATCAAATGCCAGACGTAATCTTTGATTTGACCAAAGCTGGACAGCTCGGAAAAATGAGCCGACGTTAATCCACGGAGCGGAAACCAGTCGAAATAGCGACCGCCCGCAAACACCACGATCAACAAAATCGCAAACAAAAATCCCGGAATTGCATTGCCAACAATAACCACCGACGACGACGCCACATCAAAACGGGATCCATCGCGTACGGCTTTTTTAATGCCCAACGGGATCGAAATCATATACACCAACAACGTGGTCCACAGCCCCAATGAGATCGACACCGGCATTTTTTCAATGATGAGGTCGACCACTTTTTCATCGCGAAAATAACTGTCGCCAAAATCAAACGTGGCATAATTTTTAAGCATCATGACAAAGCGTTCGCCGACAGGTTTATCGAACCCATAGAGCTTGTTGATGCGGGCTAAAAATTCGGGGTCCAAACCTTGGCTGCCGCGTTTGTCGTTGGTGCCCATGGTCTCAACGCCGCGCCCGGATACGCGCGCGGTTGAACTGACCTCTAAGCCCTTCACCTTGGCAATCATCTGATCCACCGGACCACCGGGGGCGGCTTGGATAATGACAAAGTTAATCGCAATGATGCCGAACAAGGTCGGAATGATTAACAACAATCGGCGCAGGATGTAAGACGTCATGACTTCAATCACTCAGCCGCGTTAAGGGCACGGGCTTTGGCCTCATCAAACCACCACCGGGATGTGGAAAAGCTGTACGGCAACGCACCTTTGGGGCGGCTGTATTTGTTCCAAAACAAAATCCGATCATAATCGGCATACCAATGGGGAATGACGTAATGTCCCCACTGAAGGACGCGATCCAAGGCGCGGGTGCGTTGTTCCAAACTTTTTCGATCCGGGGCGGACATGATCAAACCGATGAGGTCGTCAATCACCGGCTCGTTGATACCTGCATAATTGCGGCTGCCCGGTGAAGAGGCAGCTTCGGATCCCCAATAATTAAGCTGTTCGCCACCCGGCGATAAAGACTGCCCCCAGCCGCCAACGATCATTGCATAGTCATAGGTTTCTAGACGTTTGATGTACTGAGCCGTATCGACCGTGCGTACGGTGGCGGTGATGCCCAAACGCGATAGATGTTTGGCATACGGCAAAGTGATGCGTTCAAACGTAGGCTGGGCCAGCATGATTTCAAATTCAAATTTTTGCCCGGTCACGTTATGGACGCGGTCCTTGCCAACAATTTCCCATCCTGCTTCTTTCAACAAATGGTCGGCTATTTTCAAGTTTGATCGAATGCGGCCATCGCCTTTGGTGACGGGGGGGATGTATTCGGTGGTGAAAACTTCGGGCGGAATTTGATCCCGATATTTTTCCAAAATGGCCAACTCTTCGCCCGTCGGCAAGCCCTTGGCTTCAAGAACCGAATTGCCAAAATAGCTGCGTGTGCGTTTGTATTGACTGTAAAACAAATTGCGGTTTGACCATTCAAAATCAAATGCATAGGCCAAGGCTTGGCGCACGCGGGAATCTTTAAAAAGTTCGCGGCGCATATTGAACACATAGCCCTGCATGGGCGCGGTTCTTTGGTTGGGGATGGCTTCCTTGATAATTTGACCCTTTTTAACCGCTGGAATATCATATCCGGTGGCCCAGGTTTTGGATATATTTTCATTGCGAAAATCATACGCGCCGCCTTTAAAGCCTTCAACGGCGACGTTGGCATCGCGGAAATATTCGACCCGGTGCTGATCAAAATTATGCAGCCCAATGTTAACGTTTAAGGTCTTGCCCCAATAGTCAGGGACGCGGTCAAAAGATATATAACGCCCGGTTTCAAACTTCCCAATTTTATAAGCCCCAGACCCCAAAGGGGGGACCAGCGTGCTTTTGCCAAGGTTGCGGTCTTTGCCCACTTCGGTCCAATAGTGTTTGGGCAAGATGGGGATTTCCCCCACCGTCAAAGCGATTTCCCGGTTGCCTGTTGGCTTGAAGGTGAACTTTACGGTGTAGGGATCTAGGGCTTGGACGGTGTCCACATCGGCATAATAAAAACGGTAAAAAGGGGCTATGGTTTCGTTATGCGTGAGCTCGTTAAAGGTCCACACAACGTCTTCGGCGGTCAGGGGTTGTCCATCATGCCAACGTGCCTGTTTGCGCATGTGAAAAACGACCCAAGACCGATCTTCGGGCACGTCCATGCTTTCGGCCAACAGGCCATAGCGGGTGAACGGTTCGTCCGCACTTGACGTGGTCAGGCTGTCATAAATCATGCCCAGGCCATTTGCGGCTTCGCCTTTGATGGAGAAACCATTGAGATTGTCAAAACTGCCAAAACCACTGGTGCGCATCGTACCGCCTTTGGGAGCGACTGGATTGACGTAATCAAAATGTTTGAAGTCGTCTGCGTATTTGGCATCGCCGTGCATGGCAATGCTGTTTTTGGCCCACGCCGGGGCGGCAAACAGCACCGATAAGGCGATCATAAATTTCAACATTTTCATATGCGTTTTCACCGTTATTCGATGGATTTGATGTGCTTGTAATATTTGTAATTGTTGCGGCCTTCTGCCTTGACCGCGTACATGGCTTCATCGGCGGCCTTCACCAAGTCATCTACCGAATCACCGTCATCGGGAAAGATGCTGATGCCGATGCTGGCTCCCACTTGGGCTTGTTTCCCACCGTCCACCTCAACGGGCTCCGTTAATGACTCAATGATTTTAGTCGCCACCTTAGAGGCACTTTCCCACTGATCTAAATTTTCCAAAATGGCGACAAATTCATCGCCACCGATGCGCGCCACGGTGTCGGACGTGCGCACATGTGAGGCCATGCGTTCAGCCACCGCAATCAGCACGGCATCCCCCGCATCGTGACCCAGTTCATCATTTACGGGTTTGAATTTATCAAGATCAACAAACATCACCGCCATCAGCTGTTTGGCACGGCGGCTTCGATACACGGCTCGTTCCATCAGATCGTTAAACAAGTTGCGATTGGGCAATCCGGTCAGCGCATCGTGGTGAGCCATGTGTTCCAAATCGGCCTGGGCTTTTTTGCGTTCGGTGATGTCGCGAATGACCCAGGTGAACAACCGGTTAGGGCCTTCGTGTAATTCCGTAACGGACAATTCGATGGGAAACAGATCGCCATCTTGGTTTTGTCCGTCTATTTCAATGGCCGTGCCAAAGGTCATGGTTTTGCAAGTTTTGTAACTTTTAGCAACACAGGCTTCGTGATAGTCCTTGTGAGCGTTCGGCAACAGCATGTTGATGTGATCGCCGATGAGTTCCTGTTTTTTGTAGCCAAACATGGTTTCGGTTCTGGGGTTGATGGTTTCGATTACGCCATCCTCATTCAGCGTAAGAATGGCGTCCATCACCGTACCCAGCACACCCGCCAGACGTTGTTCGCGTTGGCGGGCTTCTTGCGAGGCTTTGATGAAACTTGAGATGTCCTGGCATTCCACCATGTAGGCTTCGTCACCGGATGTCTCTAGCACCCGCACCCGCATATGCACGTCAACAGAGGGTGCGTTTAAAGGCAGAAGTTTTAGCGGCACGCCATTTTCTTCTTCGGCAAACACATCAATGCCCATGCCAATAAGTTCCGCGTAATCGGCGTGAATGAATTCGGCCAGTTCATGATCAATGACCTGTTCGCCCTCCTCGGCCCCCAACATCTGCATTCCGGCGGTGTTGATGTAAGAAATACGTTCATTTTTGATCACACACACCAAATTTGATATGGCGCTTAAGAGTTCTGGCCCTAATTCTGAATGATTTAACATGTCCGCATGGTTCCCGAGGTGGTGGCCCCTGTCAAGCCACAAGCAAGCTTAAGGCTTTCGCATGTAAGGACGGATCACCCGCAGCTAAAACCCGGCCTTCGCTCTCTAAGGTCAGAGACTGACCGTGCCAATCGGTCATGATGCCACCTGCCCCTTCAACCACCGGGGCGAGCGCACAAAAATCATAGGTGCCAAGGCTGGCTTCGCAGACCAAATCCACATGGCCCGAGGAAAGCAATCCATAAGCATAACAGTCGCCCCCAAACACCGTGCGCCAAACGCCGCCGCGCAGTCGCAAAAAGGCGGCTTCGTTGTCGTCTTCAAACATGTCGGGCGTGGTGGCGTACAGCCACGATGTATCTAAGTCATGACATAATCGGGTCGTTACAGGGGTGCCGTTCAAGGTGGTGGGCGCGCCCTTGGCCCCAATCCACCGTTCGTTCACGGCGGGGGCATCAATGATGCCGATCACGGGAACTTTGTTTTGGCACAAGGAAATCAGAGTGCCAAACAGCGGTTTTCCGGTGACAAACGAATTGGTGCCATCGATGGGATCAAGCACCCATACGAATTCAGCGTCGGTGTTTTCGGATCCGTATTCTTCGCCTAAAATGCCGTGGTCGGGAAAGGTGGCGTTGATCAAGGCCCGCATGGTGCGTTCCGACGCCCGGTCTGCTTCGGTCACAGGCGACCGGTCAGACTTCACATCGGCTTTCAGTCCAGTGCGAAAACGTGGCATGATTTGAGCACGCGCGGCATCGGCAAGCTGTTCAGCCAGGGTTATGAAGGGGGCCAAGTTGGTCATAGAACCTAATCCTTCAACGTTTTCAAATAGGCAATGATGTTGGCCCGATCTTTTTCGACTTTGATGCCATTAAAGGTCATTTTGGTGTCTGGGATCATGGACCTTGGGCTGGCAATAAATTCACTGATCAAAGTTTCCGTCCACACGCCGCCCAACATTTTAAGCTGGCGCGAATAGCGATAGCCTTCCGATATGGCCTTGTCTTTGCCGACAATCCCCCAAAGATTGGGGCCAGTGCGGTTGGCCTGACCTTTTGCATAGGTGTGACAGCCAAAGCATTTGCGTTTGTAGACCAAAAAACCAAGAGCCACCGGGTCGGTGGTGGTGACCGGAACCAGCTTTGCTGTTTTGGTTGCTTTTTTGACCACGGTTTCTTCGACGACTTCCGTCTGTTTCGATTTTTCAGCCTCTTTTACGCTCGACGTTAGGTCGCTGAGCAAGTTAAAAAAGACAAAGACGCCGCCGAAGAAAATACTCGCAGCGATGATTTTTTTGAGCATGGTTAGCCTTTCTAAGATTCGGTGCTGATCTTTTCCCAACTGTACACGCAAGCCACCCCTTTTCGCAATGTTCGCCATGTGAAATATGTCTCGCTCTTGAAACCAGGCTTGGACTGTGGTCTCAATGGGGCCTTGGTTCTGGTTTTGGGGTCTGTATTGTCATGAATTCACCAATCGTCATTATTCCTGCCCGTATGGCGTCAACGCGCCTGCCGGGCAAGCCGTTGGCCGACATTTGCGGTTTGCCCATGATTGTTCATGTGCTCAAACGCGCCGAAGAAGCCAACGTCGGGCCAGTCGTCGTGGCCTGCGCCGAATCCGAAATCAAAACGGCTGTCGAAGCGCACGGCGCACAGGCGATCCTAACCGACCCCAACCACCCCTCGGGATCAGATCGCATTTATGAAGCTTTGCAAAAAGTAGACCCCCATCAAAAGCATGATGTGGTGGTGAATTTACAAGGTGATTTACCGATTATAGACGCGGCCGTGGTGCGGGCCGTGCTGAAGCCGATGGCGAATCCTGATGTGGATATTTCAACCTTGGTGGCGGAAATTATTGATGAGGAAGAAAAAACCAACCCCAACGTGGTCAAAGCCGTGATGGGCTTTGCTGAGGGCCAAGACATCGCAAGAGCTTTGTATTTCACCCGCGTCCCCGCCCCCGCCAATGACGGACCGCTGTATCATCACATTGGCATTTATGCGTATCGGCGCGCGGCGTTAGAACGCTTTATCGGTCTTTCGCCCGGAGTCTTGGAACAGCGTGAAAAGCTAGAGCAATTGCGCGCCTTGGAAAATGGTATGCGCATTGATGGCGCGCGCGTTGACACCGTTCCGTTCGGCGTTGATACTCCCGACGATCTTGCGCGCGCACGGGCCATTTTGGGGAGTAAATAAGAGTGAGTGTCGATAATACCATCGCTTTTCAAGGTGAAGCTGGAGCCAATTCCGACATGGCGTGCCGCGCCGTCTTTCCCAACATGGCACCACTGGGGTGCTATTCGTTTGAAGACGCGTTTGCCGCCGTCCACGAAGGCAAGGCGCGTTTGGCGATGATTCCCATCGATAATTCAGTGGCGGGACGCGTCGCCGACATTCATCATTTGTTGCCAAATTCCGGCTTGCAAATCATTGGGGAACACTTTCAACGCGTTGATCATCATTTGCTGGCGTTGCCGGGAACTTTGATTGGTGAATTAACCCATGTCCACAGTCACGTCCATGCCTTGAACCAATGCCGCGCTTTGCTCAAAGATTTGCGCGTCAACCCCGTCGTTCATGCCGATACGGCCGGTGCCGCGCACATGATCAAGGATTTAAACAATCCAACCCAAGGGGCGATTGCCTCTGTTTTGGCGAGCGAAATTTATGACCTAGAGGTTTTGCGTTCAAACATTGAAGACGCCGAACATAATACCACCCGTTTTTTAATCATGGCCGCCGAACGCCAAGATTTAAGACCGGAACAGGTCAAAGAAAAAGTCATCACCAGCTTTGTATTTCGCGTCAAAAACATCCCCGCCGCCCTCTATAAGGCGCTTGGCGGATTTGCCACCAACGGCGTCAACATGACCAAATTGGAAAGCTATCTGGTCGACGGCAGTTTCCAAGCGGCCCAATTTTATGCCGAGGTCGAAGGCAATCCCATTGATAAACCCATGGAATTGGCCTTTGATGAATTGTTTCATTACACCCATGAAATTAAGATTTTAGGGACCTATCCCGCATCGCCTGTGCGCGCTGAAATCGGCTGAATCATTTCGACCGACCACACCCGACCACCTTGGCAATAACATACCCCACTTGTAAGTTTCACCTTGGAAGAATGGCATGCTCCTGTTATTGTGCAGGAGATTCTTACCATAGGGAAAAGTGCGTGCTGATTCGTCCGCTGTTTCAAAGGCTTAGACAATACGCCACCAGCTGTTGCGCTGGAAGGTTTGTATTTGTGCGGCTTTTTGCTGTGCTCAGCGTCTCTGCATTCGTGACCGCCTGTTCGACGGTCACCGAAACAAGCCCGGCCTCTGCCTATACAGACGGCTGCATGGCCGAACGAGTTGACATCGTAGATGGTATTGATTGGGAAGCGGTTCAGCCCAATAAATTGACCTTGGTGGACGGCGAAATCCGCCCCATGGTTATCTATCTGGAAGAAAAACGCCCCTATATGATAGTCGTACGCAATGCCGACCGTGTCGATCATGATTTATGGTCGCCTGAATTCTTCAAACAAGGCGTTGCGGTCGAAAGCGTTCAGTTTGGCAACAAGGCCGCGACCCAGGGCTGTGTTAACGGCGTTCGTGTTAAAGGTCGGTCCACGGTGACGCTTCGCTTGGTCCCCGTTTGGGAAGGTCGTTACGAACTGTTCAACAACAAAAGTTTCCTACGCACCCCCACCGGACCCGACGCGGTGATCAACGTTATTCAGCCCCGCATCGGCATTGCCTCTAAATAACCCTTAATTTCAACGCGTTAAAGAATTGAAAAAATAGTTTTCAAGGGCTTTGCGTGTACCGTCACGGCTTGTTATACTCCGCCCGGGAGATCGTCGTGGACGAGGTTCTCGCGAATTCGGTCAG
>Ga0316204_10002617_pt1 | contig 39871 bp, 29 predicted proteins | sample 6monrhotite_MG_2_FD_205661 | JGI IMG/M metagenome (GOLD analysis project Ga0316204, IMG submission 205661) | Microbial mat bacterial communities from mineral coupon in-situ incubated in ocean water Damariscotta River, Maine, United States -... | ecosystem: Environmental > Aquatic > Marine >...
AGGGCTTGCTAATAGCCCAAGTGGGTCAAGAATCGCCTCTATCCATAACGGTTCTAGTTTGTTTACAGGTGATGCAGGCAGTGGGGAGAGCAATATTCGTCGTTACATTGTCGAAAACGACCTGCTAGAAGCTATTATTCAACTGCCAAACAATCTGTTTTACAACACTGGCATCACCACATATATCTGGCTACTTTCTAATAATAAGGCTGAGTATAGAAAAGGTAAGGTGCAGTTAATTGATGCAGGACAGCTTTTCCGTAAATTACGTAAAAGTCTGGGTAATAAAAACTGTGAATTCGCACAAGAGCATATTGAAGAGATTGTTGATACCTGTCTATCACTGAGTAGCAAAGAGCGTGCAGACAACGGTGAAAATGAGATAGCCGCACAGGTATTTGAAAACAGCGATTTTGGTTACCACAAAGTGACTATCGAACGCCCTGATCGACGTAAAGCACAGTTTACGGCTGAACGTATTGCGCCACTGCGTTTTGATAAATCTCTGCGTGAGCCAATGGCATGGGCCTACCAGCAGTTCGGCGATTCCCTTTATGAAACTGGCACCCTCAAACAGCAGGAGAAGGCGATTCTCAAATGGTGCGAAGAGCAGGAGATTGCACTCAATACCAAGAACCGCAAAAAGCTGCTGAGCCTCGATACCTGGCAAAAGCAGTTAAAGCTGCTCACCACCGCACAAACCTTGCTGGATGCACTGGGCGATGCCGAAAGCGACGACTTCAACCAGTTTAAACAGCAGGTGGATGCCGCCCTCAAACAGCACAAGATCAAACCGGGTGCCGCTGAGAAGAACGCCATCCTCAACGCCGTCAGCTGGTACGACGAATCCGCTGCCAAGGTGATCAAAAAGGTGGTCAAGCTCAATGGCGACAAGCTAGATGAACTGCTGCATCACCTCGGCTGCCAACAGGATGAGCTGGCCCACTACGGCTACTACAAAACTGATAAAAAGGGCGAATACCTCACCTTTGAGACTAACAGCGACCTGCGCGACAGCGAATCGATTCCCCTGAAAGACAATATCCAGCGTTACTTTCTGGCCGAGGTAAAGCCCCATGTGGACGAGGCGTGGATCAACCTAGACACCACCAAGATCGGCTACGAGATCAGCTTCAACAAATATTTCTACCGCCACAAACCGCTACGCAGCATGGACGAAGTGGCCAAAGAGATCATCGCTCTGGAGCAGCTGGCCGAAGGTTTGATTAGCGAGATACTGGGCATGGAGGTAGTGCATGCTTGATACGGTGAAGGTAGTGCTACGGTATGAGGCTTATAAAGACTCAAAAATTGATGGTGTAGGAGAGTTGCCAGCGCATTGGGGGGTGAAAAGATTTTTAAACCTATTTTCTTTTGGGAAAGGCTTGAATATCACCAAAGAGAATTTACAGGATGAAGGAATCCCTTGTGTGAACTATGGGGAAGTACATTCAAAGTATGGCTTTGAAGTTGATCCAGAAAAGCATCCTCTTAAACATGTAAGCAAAGATTATCTTTTGACCTCTCAGAAATCACTATTGAATCCCGGTGATTTTGTTTTTGCAGATACCTCAGAGGATATTGAAGGTTCAGGGAACTTTACTCAGCTAACTGGTATGGGTGATGTTTTTGCAGGTTACCATACTGTTATCGCAAGACCTGCGAAAGGTCATAACCACCGATACCTTGCATACCTGTTGGATTCAACTTCCTATAGAGATCAAGTTCGAAAGAGTGTTAAAGGGGTAAAGGTTTATACTATTTCGCAGGCGGTGTTGAAGAATACTTTTCTTTGGCTGCCGAAGATAGAAGAACAAACCTCCATCGCCAACTACCTCGACGGCAAAACCGCACAGCTCGATCAAGCGGTGGCCATCAAACAGCAACAGATCGCCCTGCTCAAAGAGCGCAAACTGATCCTCATACAACACGCCGTCACCCGCGGCCTAAACCCCAACGCTCCCCTGCGCGATTCCGGCGTGGAGTGGATAGGGGAGATACCTGCGAAATGGAAAATTGAATCGTTTAAAAATATTTTAATTGAGAGAAATAAAAAGAATGATCCTATAGAAAGTAGAGAAAGGTTGTCTCTTTCTATAGATAAAGGAATTACTTTATATTCTGAGAAGACAACAAATTTAGATCGTTTTAAAGATGATTTTTCTCAATATAAACTTACCCATAAAGGGGACTTAGTATTTAATAGCATGAATATGATTGTGGGTGCGGTTGGTGTTTCGGATTATTTTGGATGTATTAGTCCTGTTTACTATGCGTACTATACACAGCTAGAAAATCCAAACATCACAAAATATTACGAGTACTTTTTCAAGAGTAGAATTGTTCAAAGTCAGCTGTATTGTTTAGGCAAAGGAATTATGGCAATCGACAGGGGAGATGGCAAATTCAATACTGTCAGACTTAAAGTTTCAAGAGATGATTTGCGCAGTATGAAAGTGCCTTACCCAACTATTTCTGAAATTACAGAAATAGTTGATTTTATAGAATTGGAAAGTTCTAAAATTGACAAGGCAATAAAATTACAAGAGCAGCAAATCGAGAAACTAAAAGAGTACAAAGCCACCCTCATCAACAGCGCGGTGACGGGTAAGATCAAGGTTGCATAGGGAGAGATCAAGGCATGTATACGGTAAATACTCAAACCAAGCGCATTATGCCAGTGCAATGTAAATCCTTTAGTGAGCTGGGGCTGACCGAACGTAAGGATTTGCAGGAGTGGCTGGCCAATGAGCCATCTGCCTTGGGAGAGGAATTGCTAATTATCCAGAAGGAATTTGATGGCTTTGACGATACCCGAGAACGGCTAGACCTACTGGCACTGGATCGGGATGGCAATCTGGTGATTATCGAAAACAAGCTGGACGACAGTGGTCGGGATGTAGTGTGGCAGGCACTGAAGTATGCTTCTTACTGTGCTAGCCTTACTAAGTTACAGGTGGTTGAAATCTTTCAGCAATACCTTAATCGCTATGGCCATAAAATGACAGAGGACGGGGCTTTGACTCCTGATGCAGCCGTGAAAGTTTGTGATTTTTTGGGAGCTGCAGAACTAGATGAGGTCACGATTAATCTTGGTAATAGTCAGCGCATCATGCTGGTAGCTGCGAACTTCCGAAAAGAAGTTACTAGCACTGCATTATGGCTGTTAGGTCAGGGGATTAGTGTTCAATGTTTTAAAGTGACGCCTCATGCCTTGGATGAGCAGTTACTCATTAATATTGATCAGATTATCCCAACACCTGAAGCGAAAGAGCTGATGATTGGAATTAATGCTAAGAAAGCTGAAGAAAAGAGCACTGAGGTTGTTCGTAAGAATCGCCATATTGTTAGACATCAATACTGGGAGCAGGCACTAGAGGAGTTTCATAGTAGCTCATGTACCTTGTACAACAATATCAGCCCTAGCAAAGACCACTGGTTATCTGCTGGCTCAGGTGTAAGTGGTTGCTCTTATAATCTGATCTTTTTACAGAAGTTCTTAAGAGTAGAGCTTACGATTGCGCGCGGTTCAACAGAGGATAATAAATTTATTTTCGATTTTTTATCTCGCTCTAAAGACAAGATTGACGCGGCCTTTGAAGAACCATTGGAATGGTTAAGGTTGGATGATAATAAGTCGAGCCGAATTCAGTTTAAGTGTGTGGCGGATGGTTTTAATAAAGACTTGTGGGGTAAGTGGATTGAATGGCACCTAACCTCTATGGCTAGGTTGGAGCATGCGCTTAAGTCGCCGTTGCATGAAGCTGCAGAAGCTCTAAAAAATAAGACTTTAAGGTAAAGGGAATAGCATGGTTAGCCAAACTAATGAACAGGCGCTTGAGGCCTTAATTGAGAAAGCTTTAACAGGTAATAACCTTGAGGGGCTTAAAGCTGAAGCAAAGGCTAACTCTATAAAAGAACAGGATGTTCCTTTTGGGTCTAATCATGGCTACCAGCTTGGTTTTGCGAAAGACTTTAATGCTCAATATGCGATTGATGAAGTGAAGTTTTGGCAGTTTTTAGAATCAACGCAGTCAGAAGAGATTGAGAAATTACAGCGTTATGCTTCTAATGAGTCCGAGTGGAAGCGTAAGGTGCTTGAACGCTTTGATCGCCTAGTGAAGAAGTATGGCGTGCTGCACTTATTAAAGAAAGGCTTAAGCGTTGATGATGCTAGTTTTGTTCTGATGTATCCTGCGCCCTTGGCAAGTAGTGCTGACAGTGTGAAGATCAACTTTGAGAAAAATTTTTTTAGTAGTACGCGTCAGGTACGTTACTCCTTGTCAAATACCTTACAAGAAATTGATTTGGTGCTATTTATCAATGGTCTGCCATTTGCGACCTTAGAATTGAAAAATCCGTGGACAGGGCAGACAGCCCGTTTTCATGGTAAGAAACAGTACCGTAATGATCGAGACATTAGTCAGCCTCTGTTGCAGTTTGGGCGCTGTTTGGTTCATATGGCAGTGGATACTGATGAAGTCTATATGACAACTAAGCTTGCGGGTAAGGCAACTTTCTTTTTGCCGTTTAATAAGGGAAACCATTTTGGGGCTGGCAACCCTGTTAACTCTAATGGTCATAAGTCGGCCTATTTATGGGAAGAGGTTTTCAGTAAGAAAAGTATCGCTAATATTATTCAGCATTTTGTCCGTTTGGATGGTGCAAGCAAAGACCCACTTAATAAACGCACATTGTTTTTCCCTCGCTATCACCAGATGGATGTTGTTAGAAGGTTGGTTGAGCATGCCAGTGAGCACGGCGTAAACCAGACTTATTTAATTCAACATTCGGCGGGTTCAGGAAAGTCAAACTCAATAACCTGGGCAGCCTATCAATTAATTGAAACCTATCCAAACAGTGCCGATATTCCTGGTGCAAAAGATATTGAAACCCCTCTTTTTGATTCTGTCATCGTAGTGACAGATCGCCGATTATTAGATAAGCAACTTCGAGAGAATATTAAAGAGTTTTCTGAAGTTAAGAACATTATTGCGCCTGCTTTCAAGTCCTCAGAGTTAAAGAGTGCTTTGGAGCAGGGTAAGAAAATCATCATTACAACGATTCAGAAATTCCCATTTATTATTGATGGAATTGCTGATTTAAGTGAAAAGCGTTTTGCCGTGATTATTGATGAGGCACATAGTTCGCAAAGTGGTTCTGCACATGACAAGATGAATCAAGCAATGGGTAAGCAGACAGAGGAAGATGAAAGCTTAGATGCTCAAGATAGAATTATAGAGGCGATGAAAGCACGCAAAATGCGTGGTAATGCGTCTTATTTTGCCTTTACGGCAACACCGAAAAATTCTACGTTAGAAAAGTTTGGTTGTCAGCAAGCCGACGGTAGTTTTAAACCATTCCATCTGTATTCAATGAAGCAAGCGATTGAAGAGGGCTTTATCCTTGATGTACTTGCGAATTACACCACTTATAAAAGTTATTATGAAATCCAGAAGTCTATTGAGGACAATCCTGAATTTGACAGTAGCAAGGCGCAGAAAAAACTGCGCTCTTATGTGGAGCAAAATAAGCAGACAATAGGGGTTAAGGCCGAAGTAATGCTTGATCACTTTGTTTCTCAAGTAGTGAATACTAAGAAGCTCAAAGGTAAAGCTAAGGGCATGGTTGTTACGCAAAGCATCGAATCTGCTATACGTTACTATAATGCTATCAAAACTCAACTTGAGAACATGGGAAGCCCTTTTAAAGCAGTGATTGCCTTTTCTGGAAAGAAGGTGGTGGATGGTATTGAGTATGATGAAGCTGATATGAATGGCTTCTCTGAAAGTGATACTAAAGACTATTTTGATAAGGATGAATATCGCTTATTAATAGTGGCTAACAAGTATTTAACGGGGTTTGATCAGCCAAAATTGTGCGCAATGTATGTTGATAAGAAGCTGCAGGGCGTTCTAGCGGTGCAGACATTGTCTCGTTTAAATAGATCCGCTCTAAAGCTTGGTAAGAGAACAGAAGACCTGTTTGTTTTGGATTTCTTTAATTTAGTGGATGACATTAAAACATCATTCGACCCTTTTTATACCTCGACAAGTTTGGAGCAGGCAACTGATGTAAATGTATTGCATGAGTTGAAAGATGTCTTGGATGATGTGGGGGTGTATGAATGGAACGAAGTAGAAAGGTTTGCAGAAGGCTATTTCAGCAATATCGAAGCAGATGATCTTGGTTGTATTATTGATGTTGCCGTTGAGCGTTTTGACCATGAGTTGTCATTAGAAGATAGCGAGAGAATTGATTTTAAGATTAAAGCTAAACAGTTTGTAAAGATCTATGGCCAGATGGCTGCAATTCTGCCCTATGAAGTGATTGTGTGGGAGAAACTTTTCTGGTTCTTAAAGTTCCTAATTCCTAAGCTTGTAGTCAACGATCCTAGTGGAGAGGCAATTGATGAAATACTTGAATCAGTAGACCTCTCGTCATATGGGTTGCAGCGTGTAAAGCTTAGTCATCATATTTTATTAGATAGTGATGAGTCTGAACTGGTGGCGCAAAATCCAAATCCTAGAGGTGCGCATGCTGGAGAGGAAGAGAGAGATCCTTTGGATGATATTATCAAGAATTTCAACGAACGTTGGTTCCAGGATTGGAATGCTACGCCTGAAGAGCAACGAGTGAAGTTCATGAATATAGCGAATAGTATCAAGGCTCACCCTGACTTTAAAGATAAGTATCAGAATAACCAAGATATACAGAATAGAGATCTGGCATTTCAGAAGATTTTTGAAGAAGTTATGCTAAAGAATCGCCGAAATGAACTAGAGTTATACAAACTACTAGCAAGTGATGGGGCATTTAAAGCTGCTATGCAGCAGAACCTGCAGACGATGGTTTCGGTATGACTGTGAATGTGACTTTCTGTAAATGCCCGCTGGTGTTATGAGATCAGCAAAAACTAAATCTATAACTGTTAAAAACATGCAGTGTAATATGACAGTGTTGACTTATTAAGGAGGGGCTTAATGAAGCTTCTAGCCCATAAATACCACTTAGCTCTTTCAATGAAAGATGATTTTCTTTTGGATGAAGTGATTCTGAAACATGCATGGAAAAAAGCGCATCATTCAATTCGTTCTACGAATTGGTATTCGGATATTTTTGAGTTGGATAGCTCGGCAATTGAGTTGGAGCAGAACGTAAGTGATTGGAGTGATGAGTTACAGAAGAAGTCATTAGAATTTTCTCCCCTTCAACTGGTTCCAGCCCCAAAAACTACGTCATGGGAATTTGATAAAGATGATGAGTTTACTTGGAAGCCTAAAGTTAAGATTCGTGATGGGGATGATGGCAATTGTACTGGCTTAAAGGCTTTGCGCCCTTTAGCACATATCGAAATTCGAGAGCAGACAATTATGACAGCATTAATGATGCTGTTAGCGAACCAAGTAGAAACGGAGCAGGGGGATACTTCGTTAGATTTTGATGGGGTTCATGAAAAGGGTGTCGTGAATTATGGTAATAGGCTGTACTGTCACTATCATGATAATAAAGCAAGTTTTTTGTGGGGGAATCAGTCTACTTATAATCAATATTTTAAAGACTATCAGCAGTTTTTAGCCCGCCCTATTTTTTTTGGTAAAAAGGCAAAAAGTACTGCTATTGAGTCTGAGTTGATATATGAAGTTCATTTAGATTTGGCAAAGTTTTATGACAAGGTGAATAGATCTCTTTTGATTGAAAAAGTGTCATGTTTTATCAGAGATGAAGAAGATGCTGTGAGTGTACAAGCAGTGTTGAAGGCTTTTAAAGAATGGAAGTGGTGTGAAGGCTCTGATGCAGCTTATGAATTGGTTTGTAGTAGTGCTGATGCTACAGAACTGCCAGATGGCATTCCACAAGGGCTTGTTGCAGGAGGTTTTCTTTCTAATATTTACTTACTCGATTTTGACAAGGAAATGAGTGACAAAATTGGTGAAACCTTGGGTTCATCATCTATAACTTTAGTAGATTACTGTCGTTATGTTGATGACATGAGGTTGATCATAAAAGTAAATCAGGATGATTTTGTTTATCAAAGCATAGAGGACACGCTTAAGAAAGCAATTACGTCTTATGTTGAAGCGGAGTTACCTGAAAATCTTTGTTTGAATCATGATAAAACACATATAGAAAGATTTAGTCTTAAAACTTTGGGTATTTCAAATACACTTAAAGATATTCAAACCAAAGTAAGTGGTCCGCTTTCTAATAACTCATTAGATGAGCAATTAGGACATTTGGAAGGCTTGATTGGTCTTGCTGAAAGTTTAAGAGATCAGGAGTTATCTAACCAGAATACGAACCCGCTGGCGAGAATTGAAAGCCCCAGTTTGGATGTTCGAGAAGATACTCTTTTAAGATTTACAGCCAATAAAATTCATAAATTACTTCAGCAGAAAAGAAGTTTAGTCGCTCAGGAGATTGATGATAATGGCGAGCCTATTCCTGGTGACTGGGATTATTTACAAGAGCGAATGGCCAGAAGATTTATTGCTGCATGGAGTAAGGATCCCTCTCTTATTGTTTTGTTAAAAAAAGGGCTTGAACTCTTTCCCGATCCTCGGTTGTTAACCCCTGTTTTAGATCAATTAAAAGATGTTTTGCTCAGGGAGGGTGATAGTCACGCTAAAGAAGTACAGGTAGCTATATTTTGCTTGGGCGAGATTATTAGGCATGCTGCTACAGTAATTCATTCTAAGGACCGCTGGTCTCAGCCTGCACAAGCACAAGTTGAGGTGTTTTTTGGAATATTACTAACAGAAGCGATTAGTTGTATCCAGAAATATAGTGATATTGATAAGTTTAAGCCGTTAGTAACACAAGCTCGATTGCTTTGTTTGGCCAAAAATGATTCGCCTTTTGAACTTGAGACCAGCGATGTCAGTTTCAATGTCATTTCAAAAATGATGAAGGGTTATCGTAATATTTCTGGTATAACAGGAAAGAATTTCTTTATTACAGCATTGCTGGCTTATAAGCTAGGATGGAATAAATCTGATGTTGTTAAGTCTATTTGCCATGTTTTAGTTGAAAAATTATCACATAAGCCAAGTCGGATATATGTTGAGAACTGTATTAAGTTGGCTTCTGAAGCGACTCCTCTTTTTGAAAAGATATTTTTCTATGCAAAACAGCATAAGCAACAATGGATTAATACCCCTAAGATAAAAGAGCTTGTAAAAACAATAGGTGTTGAGCTGCAACCATATCTTGGCGATTTAACTGAAATTAATAATCAGGATGTTTCGCTCTTAAGTCTTGTGAAAAGGGCGGATAATCCTTTTGCTCATGAGAATGCTGTTCTAAAGTTGATTGAGACAATTTTACTGTGTTCGAGTAGCGCATTTAATTCAGAAATAGACTTTGTAAACACTAAAGTTCGTTGTGTTGATTGGCAAAATTTACAGTCACTAGATGTTGTTTTGGAGTGTGATCTAAAGTTTGAAAAAAAATCAATTTTTGGTCTGCCTGAATGGGTTGAGAGTGAGCATAAGCCGTTTTATCGTTTAGGTATGTTTATTAGATCGTGTTTGGTTGGTTCGGTAGATTGGACGCAGAATGCATTTGCAAGTTCAGGTTTTGATGTTTATCGAGGCATTAAAACCAGTTTTGCAAAGAGGCAAATTGGAATGATGCAGTCTCCTGAAAGTTTTCATGGAGAAATGTCACCGACAAGTAATTGGCTTGCTGAGTTGTTATTTTTTTTATTGCAACACCCAGGTATTCAGTTCACGGATGATCATTGTTTTTCGATTATAAAAGACTGGTCTGGTTTAACAAAAGTTATCTCACAAAGGATTTTGGAGCAAAAGAGCCTTTATTGCTCATTATCTGGAATTCCTTCGTATGTAGAGAAGGTTAACCTTAAATGGGATGATTTAGATAAGAAAAAGAAGAGTTTGAAGGTGGTGATGGTTCAATCTCTCTTGCCTATGAAAAAGGATTTTGGAGAGTTAGGTTTAAAGCTTGATGATCCTCAATATCGTGCGCGACATAGGAGGCATGTCGCATCGGTGTCTGAATTGATTCTTCATAAAGTTTCTAGCCACAATAGTATTGAAAAAGAACATAGTAACAAAATAGAAGTAGATTTAATGGTTTGGCCTGAGTTGGCAGTAAATTATGATGATATTGATATTTTACAGAGGTTATCAGACAAGACTGGTTCAATGATTTTGACGGGGCTAACATTCTTGAATATCCCGGGAATTAAAGGGCCTAATAATGTAGCTATGTGGTTAATTCCTAATAAAAAAGAAAATGGTCGACAGTTTATTAAACGCTTGCAAGGAAAGCAGCACATGATGAAGGATGAACGTGGTAAGGTATTTCCTTGGAGGCCATACCAGTTAATTGTAGAGTTGATTCATCCGGCATTTAAAGATAAGCAGGGTTTTAGGTTAAGTTCTTCAGTTTGTTTTGATGCAACGGATTTAAAGATTGCTGCTGATTTGAAGGAAAAGACTGATGCGTACCTGATTCCTTCTTTGAATCAAGATGTAGCAACTTTCGATAATATGGTAGATGCACTGTACTACCATATGTATCAGCATGTTGTTTTAGTCAATACTGGTGAGTTTGGTGGTTCCGTTGCTAAAGCTCCATATAAAGGTCATGATAAATTGATTACTCATGTTCATGGTGCTTACCAAGTTTCTATTTCGAGTTTTGAAATGAATATGTTTGATTTTAGGGATATTGGCTTATCTTTCAAATCGGGTAAGGCGGTTAAAGCAAAGCCTGCGGGCTAATTAACTAGAGGACAAAGCTTTTCTGAAAGTATTCTGAGGGCTTCTCTTCTTTCCTCTAAATAATCATGTCTATCGTAAATACCTTCTACCCCTTTTAACTTATGGTTCAGGCACCTCTCGGCTACATGGCCGGGGGTGCCTTGTGCCGCAAGTAGAGTTCTACAGGTTCGACGAAGATCGTGGACTGTAAAATGTGGCACGTCTCCCATCTTGTTGGGCGGTTGTTTCTTTCTGCCTGCTTCATGCCCAAATAGCTTAGTAATCGCTCTGTTAAGTGTGTCTGCTCCCATGAAGGGTGATTTGCTAGCTCTACGGTTAGGGAATAGGTATTCAGAACCACAGGCTCTTATTTTAAGCTCGTTCAGCCATTCAATTACTACTGACGATAGTGGGATGGTCATTCCTTGACCAGATTTACTGCGTTCGTTTGGTAATTCCCATATATTGTTTTCTAAATCAAATTCAAGCCATTTTGATTCTGTTAGCTCAGACTTTCTAACGCCTAAAGAAACTAGAAGCGCACAGGCAAGGTAGTTTTCTCTTGTGAAACTGTCACTATTGTTGCGGGCTGTTTTGAAAAAGAGAGCTAGCTCTTGAAGGCTTAAAGCTCGATCTTTGCTCTTTTCAACTCCTCCGGCATCATTAACAGAGAAGGCGCTTGCAGGGTTTGCTCCGATAACATCTAACTTTATTCCATGGTTGAAAAGCTGTTTACAGTACATCAGTGTATCGTTGGCAATAGATGGTCGGCCAGAGTTTGCAATTTTATGCAGTATTTCTCTAATGTCTTTGGCATTAATGCTATCAGCTCGTGCGCCCCCAATATGCGGCGCCACCTCTTTTCTATAAATGCGCTCAGGTATCTTTGGGTGCTTTAATCTTTTGATATTGCCTTTGTGCCAGTCTTCAAAAAGTTCATCAATAGTTTGTATAGCGGCTTCCTTAGTGCGTTTTTTAGCGAGCAAGGGGTCAATGCCTTGTCGGTGTTGCTGCTTTGCTAAGGTTGCTTCCACACGAGCATTGGCAAGAGTTAGGTCAGTCGTCTTTCCAAGCGTCATCTCTTTACGCTTTTTATTTGATGTATAGCGCAACATCCAGTATGGCTGTCCAGACTTTGGAATAACAAGATACAAGCCTTCACCATCAGAAAAACGACCAGGTTTGTTTGTTCTTATTTTTGATGCAACCTCTTTTGCTGTTAGCTGTCCCATGACTGTAGTTACCCTTTAGAAAATTTACCCACCACTATGGTTTTTAATGATTGTACCATACCCACCTATTTACCCACCGTTTTATCGTGGAAATGAGTGGTTGTCTATGGATGTTTGTGGATGTTTATCATGCATAAATGGCGCTTTTATGGGGTTTAGTGGCTTGTTGTGGACTCTACTCTATATTCTGTACCTGCTCTCTCATTTGTTCAATAAGGACTTTTAGTTCAATGCTAAGTTGTGAAATTTGAGTGTTAATCGACTTTGAACCGAGGGTGTTGGCTTCTCGGTTTAACTCTTGCATTAAAAAATCTAAACGTCTACCGATTGCGCCTGATTGCACAAGGGTGTGTCTGACTTCTTTTATGTGAGTGTTGAGTCGATCAAGCTCTTCATCAATATCCACTTTATGCGCTAAGATGGCGATTTCTTGATGCAGTCGATCTTCATCAATTTGTTCTGTTAGAGTCAAAATGCGTTTTTTTAATTTACTCAGGTGTCGATTGATTATGTCGGGTAGTACCAGCTGTAAATTGGAGACTTGTTTTTCTATGGCATCACAGCGCTGTAAAATGAGTTCGGAAAGCGCTTGGCCTTCTCTTAAGCGGTGTGCAGATAGTTGAATGAGCGTCTCTTCCAGTGTTTTTAGTAATAATTGGTTGTCTGCCTCATTTTGTTGTGTATCACCTTGAGTCTCAGAACTTAATACTCCTGGCCATTTTAAAAGGTCTATGGGATTGACGTGTGTGGCTTCCATAAGGGTTTGTTGCACGGTACAAACGGCCTCTGCAAGGGGTTGTAAAATGGCCTGGTTCACATGGAATGAATGGTCTTGTGTTGTTAAATTTACCGATAAAAAGACATCGACCTTGCCGCGAAACAAATGCTTTTTGATCGTTTGTCTAACACTGGTTTCTAAAAACCGCAAATCATCAGGTAGTTTAGGTTGTATTTCTAGATAGCGATGATTAACTGAGCGAATTTCCCAGCTAAAAGAGCCTTGTGAAAAAGTCTGCTGTGTCTTGGCAAAAGCGGTCATGCTTTTAACTTGATGTGAATGGGCTGATTGAGACACGGATTGGTTTTCCTGTAGGTAGGTGGAATTAGATATAATGCCTTCATTTTACAAGCTTATAGCTAAGAGACAATATTTAAGGCAGCTCCTTAAAGGTTTCTTGATATGGATTGGAGAGGTAATAACTTATGAAAACGGTTGTTTTGGCAACAGGTAATGCAGGCAAAATACAAGAGATGACCGACATTTTACAGCCGCATGGTTGGCAGGTGACGGCACAATCTCATTTTTTTGATTCTGAAGCGGAAGAGACGGGCTTAAGTTTTATTGAAAATGCCATTTTAAAAGCGCGTTATGCTTCTCAGCAGACGGGGTTACCTGCGATTGCGGACGATTCTGGCATTGAGGTGAGTGCTTTAAAAGGGCTGCCAGGCATTTATTCAGCACGTTACTCAGAAGACTTGCACGGCGATAAGGCGAATGATGAAACCAATTTGCAAAAGCTATTGGATGAATTGCTGGGCGTGCCAGTCGATCAGCGTCAAGCCAGCTATTATTGCGCCATGGTGTTTGTTGAACATGCAGAGGACCCAACGCCGATTGTGGGTTTAGGTCGTTGGTATGGTGAAATTTTAGAAGAAAAACGCGGAGAGGGCGGGTTTGGTTATGACCCCATTTTTTGGATCGAAGAGCTGAATAAAAGCGCGGCAGAATTGCCTAAAGCCCAGAAAAATCAGATGAGCCACCGAGCCCAAGCCTTAAACAGTTTGGTGATGCAGTTAAGGCGCGGCGCTTAGGTGATTATTTTAACTTTCTCTGAACTCATTCGGCCGTCATAATTGATAGCCGAATAGTTGTTTAACGCCAGATTAAACCCAAACCTCTTCGGCATACTCTACGATATGCGTGGTTTTGTGAAGCTGCTCTTCAATCGCCTGTTTAAACAGTTCTTGTTTGTCGCGTTCACCGTGAATTAAAAAGACTTTATCAAGTTTCTCAAACCCTTCCATCCAAGCGAGTAGGTCACTTTGATCGGCATGTGCAGAGAAGCCATTAATCATATGGATTTTGGCATTCACTTTGATTTTTTCGCGATAAATATGAATGGCCTCTATGCCATCCACCATCTGCCTTCCCAGCGTGCCTTCCACTTGGTAACCGACAAACATTACACTGTTTCGAGCATCCCAAAGACGATGTTTGAAGTGGTGTAGAATCCGCCCTCCAGAGCACATTCCGCTCCCTGCGATAATAATGCAGCCACTCTCCTCATTGTTAATGCGCATGGAGTCATCCCCTTTTAGAGAGTATTGCAGGTAAGGAAAGTCAAAAATAGAGTTATCACGTGCAAATAATTGATTGGCCGCGTCATTGAGTTCATGGTGATATTGGCTGTAAATTTGGGTGGCTCTAATGGCCATAGGAGAGTCTAAAAATACTTTGCAAACAGGTAACTCTTTGTCGTAGTACATCTGTTTAAGGAGCAGCAGAATTTCTTGACTCCGTTCTATGGCAAAGGATGGAATCAGTACATTGCCTTGATTGCTTAGGGTGTTGATAATGACGGATTTAAACTCTTTAACGCTCTCTTGTAGGCTGCGGTGATTTCGATCACCATAAGTGGATTCAATATAGAGTGCATCGGCTTGTTTAACTGCCGTTGGTACGGGCATAATGACGTCGTGTTGATTGCCTAAGTCGCCACTAAATACCACGGTTTTAGATTGTTCTGCTTCCGTAAAGTCAATTTGAATGGTGGCGGAACCGAGAATATGCCCGGCATTTCTAAAGGTCGCTTTTACGCCAGGAGAAAGCGTAATGGCTTTATCGTACTCGGCATATTGAATGTTTAAATCAAAAACGGCTTTTACATCATCAATGGTATAAATAGGTTCTCTAACGAGTTTTTCTTCGCCACGTCTTAGCGCTTTCTTACGCGCTGTTTTAAAATCTTCTTCGGCTATTTTAGCGCTGTCCATTAAGACCACTTCGGTCAACTCCATGGCAGACCTTAAAGCGATGATCCGGCCATCAAACCCTTCTTTGACTAATTTGGGGATACGCCCAACATGATCAAGGTGCGCGTGGGTAATAAGCAAAATGTCGACTTTTTTAGGATCAAAGTCAAAGGGCTCAAAGGTACGTTTTTCAACATGGCCTTGAAAATAACCACAATCAACCAGGATTTTAGGGCCTTTTTTAAGCTGTAAAAAATGGCAGGACCCTGTAACCGTTTCAGCGGCTCCAAATGATTGAATCGGTGTCATAAATGTTCCTCATGAAAATAGAGAGTTTTGACTATAGCATGAAAGGGGTTGAATATGCTTTGTCTAAATGATGGCTAATTATGTATTTACCAATACTTTAACTAGTGGTTTTTAGCTAATTAATGGGGTATAATTACTTATTCTGTGTATGGCTATAAAGGACTAATGGTATGACAAGTTATCTGACAAATAAAATAACGATGGGTTTAGCTTCTGTCATTTTACTCTCTGGGATCTCATTATCCGCCTCAGCGGCGACTGTGGTGAGCGGAAAATTAAGTCAAGCGGATGCGAACCAGCTAGAGAGTTGGCTAGGGCAAGGCCCAATTGATTTAACCAATATTTGGTCAGGCACAACAGGTGCTTTAGCTTCTGATTGGCATAATGCGGTAGATGGAGCTGGGCCGACTCTTTCCATTTATGATGTGACTCACGAAGGAAATGATTATTTAGTGGGTGGTTATACGATTACTGATTGGGCAGATACGTCTGGTTTTAATCCAGATTCAGAGGCCTTTATTTTTAATTTGACCACGGGTATTAAAGAGATTCCAGAGCAGCACGATCACGTGCAATACGCAGTTGTCAGTCATCTCATGTACTTTGCATCATTCGGTGCAGGGCATGCGTTTCATGGAGGATATGGCATTGTGGGTAATGGGGGATATGCGGATCCAAGTAGTTCTTTTGGCTCCTATTCAGATGGTAATATCATTAATGGTACGATATCGAGAGTTCATTTTCAGATCAATGGACTTGAAACTTATACGGTGCTTTCTGCCGTGCCAGAGCCAAGAGTTGTCGCGATGATGGGCTTAGGTTTAGGCTTGGTTGGTTTTATGAGTTTAAGACGTAGAAAATCTGAGGCCGCTGCCTAGTTAATTAAAATGCGATTGAATTTACCGTGTTGAAAAAAGGCTCCCAAAAGGAGCCTTTTTTGTATCTGGATTTTTGTTATTAAAACAGCATCTTAAGTCATTCAAAGAGGGTAGAATAAGTCGCTCATTTATTCTGTCTATTTTTAACCGTGGATTTTTTGTGAATTTTACCCAACCCATTCCGCTGACCTTATATGTGCACTATCCGTGGTGTGTACAAAAGTGCCCTTATTGTGATTTTAATTCGCATACGTTAAAGCCAGAGGTAGAGGAAGCTCGTTATATTGATGCGTTATTGAAACAGCTTGAATTAACCTTGCCGTTGATTTGGGGGCGGCCCATTCATGCGATCTTTTTTGGCGGAGGCACGCCAAGCTTAATATCTGAGGCGGGATTGAATCGTTTTATGTCGCATGCGCGTGCGTTGTTGGGGTTTGGGCCTGAGATCGAAGTGACGTTAGAAGCCAATCCAGGTACAGTGGATTTTGAAAAGTTTGCTGGGTTTTACCAGGCGGGTATTAATCGTTTGTCGATGGGCATACAGAGCTTTGAAGATGAAAAGTTGAAAGCCTTAGGTCGAATACACAGTGGCACCGAAGCGTGCTTGGCGATTGAGGCGGCTAAGCAGGCTGGGTTTAGTAATTTTAATTTGGATTTGATGTTTGCCTTACCGAATCAAACCATTGAACAGGCTTTAGCGGATATTGAGCAAGCCGTCGCTTTTCAGCCTCCGCATTTGTCGCACTATCAATTGACTTTGGAGCCGAATACGCCCTTTTATAAAAATCCACCAGTGTTGCCCGAAGAAGATTTGGCCTGGGAGATGCAGCTCGCTTGTCAATCGCGTATTGCAGAGGCAGGCTATGAACATTATGAAGTGTCTGGGTTTGCTCAGAAGAACCGTCAGTGTCAACATAATTTAAACTATTGGCAGTTTGGTGACTATATTGGTTTGGGAGCCGGGGCGCACGGCAAAATTACGGTACCGCCTGAAGGGAAAATTTGGCGGACACAAATGCCCGCTTCACCGGGTGGTTATATTGAAGAGATGACTCGTGCTGATCCAGGTCGTAAAGTATTGGTGTCTGATCAGGATGCCTCTTTTGAGTTTATGTTGAATGCCTTGCGTTTACAGGATGGATTTGAATTGTCTCTATTTAATCTACGTACAGGGCTGCCTTTGTCACAAATAGACAGTCAGTTAACCTTAATGCAAGAGAAGGGTTGGTCGACTGTTTCAGAGGCAAACAAACTGACTTTAACGACAAAAGGAAAGCACTACTTAAATGATGTAGTGAGTTTGTTTTTATAGAATTTTGAACGATGAGAATAGTAATTGAATGAAAATCATAGAAAATATTCAACTTGATGCGTTAACTCAGATGCCTAATCGTACGGGATGGCACGTGGCTGCTCAAAAAGGGTTGGATGCGGAAAGTGGGCTTGAATCAGGTTGTTCAAAAGCCGTTCTGTTTATTGATTTAGATCGTTTTAAGTGGGTGAATGATACCTTGGGGCACGATGCAGGAGATCAGTTGCTGCAAAAAGTGGCTCGTTTGATTGAATCAAATTTGGTTTTACAGGGAGAGTTGCCTGATGTGGCGGGTCGATTCGGAGGGGATGAGTTTGTTGTTTTACTGCAAAATCCAGATTCAATGGAGAGTCTTGAAACGGTATCCAATTCGATTGTAACCATGCTTTCTCAGCCGATTTGTTTAGAAGGCTTGGAGTCCGTTGAAAATGTTGAGGTCGAAATTGGTGCTTCCATTGGCATTGCGGTTTTCCCGCAAGATGCGCTGCGATTAAGTGATTTACTGAAACTGTCCGATTTAGCCATGTACCGTGCGAAGCATTCGGGTCGTAATGGTGTGGTGTTCTATAAACCCGAAATGATGCGTCAAATAGAGCGTAGGCGCTTGATTCAAACGCTGTTGCGCCAAGCGTTAAAACAGCACAGTTTGGCATTAGACTATATTCCATTATTTGATGGCCAAAATCAGAGTGTGGCTGCGATTGAAGCGAAGTTAAATTTGAAGAATAGTGCGGCGCTACAAAATCTGGATAAGGCCGATCTGCTGTCCATTGCCGACGAATCTCAAGTGGCCATTTTATTGGGTGAGTGGATGGTAAAAGAGGCGTTAAGTTTTAACCGAAGATTGCTGCAATCCGGGATAGAAATGCCTTGTATTTTAGAAATTCGCCCCAGTCATTTTCAACAAAAAGAGTTTGTAAACTGGTTGGCTGAGCAATTAGAACATTATGAAGTGCCCCCTGAATTATTAATTGTCTCTCTCAATGAAACTTGCTTAAATAGTCAGCGTTTTTCAGTGCGAAGTCAGCTGACAGCACTTTCTAAATTAGGCATTGAAATTGCCGTGCAAGCATTCGGCTCAGGCAACTGGTCGTTATTAAGGTTGCATGATTGGCCGATTGATCGCCTGCATTTAAGCCCGCTATTAGTGCAAGAAATTTCTCATAGTACTTCTATTGCGGTGATGACAGGGTCCTTAATTGAACTGGGGTTAACCCTAAATAAAAAAGTCATTGCTTATGGGGTTTTAACCGCGGAACAAATGGTTTTTTTACAGAGTCATGGCTGTTATTTAATGCAAGGTCAGTATTTAAGTGACGCGCGGCCCGCAGAAGAGATTGAGGTGTATTTGTTGCAAAATTTAATCGGAAATATGACGGAGCTTTCTCCTTATCATGATGTGTTTGCAGATGAGTCTGATTTAGAGGATAACTTAGATCAGGAAATACAGCGTAGAATAAATAAAAACCCGAAGGGTTGTTAACGAGTTTTTGAGAGAAATAGACGTGACTAAGCAGAGTTTTTTTAAATGGTTTAAACGAGCAACGTTGGTGTTAGCCATTATTCCAATATTGATGTTTTTGGCGTTTGCTGGAGCGGTGAGTTTAATTGACTTTAATCAGTATAAACCTCAAATAGAAGATGAAGTGAAGTCTTACACTGGACGGGACTTTAAAATTGAGGGTTCGATAGAGGTGTCTATTTTGCCTTTTGTCTTTAATGTCGGGGAGCTTCACTTACGAAACTCGGATGGATTTGAGGCTGAAAATCTACTTTCTATCAAAGAGGTACAGGTTGAGCTTTCCTTAGCATCGCTGTTTTTAGACAGAGAGCTCAATGTGATTAGTTTGGAGTTAATTGAACCCAAGCTTTATTTAATCAAAACAGATGTGGGAGATAACTGGTCTGATATTAAAGCGCTCTCTCAGTGGCTTAAAGCGCAAAATATGCCTGTGTTAACCAGATTAAATCATCCTTCAGAGAAGGCGCTTGTCACGCCTCAAACGGCATCTGAATGGTTTGAGTCTTTGGAGAAGGTATCGGTTAATCTTAAATCTGAAATCGCAGTAGACGAGTCTGTTAAAGAGCTTGACTGGGCATTTACCAGTCTTGTGGTGCGTAATGGTGAGATGCAGTTAGAGGATAAGGTGCAAGGGTTTACCGAAACCTTGTCTAAAGTAAATGTATTGACGTTTGATGTCATGAAGGGGCATCCTTTTGACGTCAGTAGTGACTTTATTTATCAAAACAGCCTGTCTCAGCGAATTTACGACGTGCATTTGAATACGACTTTGGAAATCAAAAATCAGTTTAAAGTCTGGCAATTAACTCAGTGGCATGGGGTGTTTAAATTACGTTTACCCGAAGAGAAAAAAGTGCCTGAGATTCGTTTAACGACTCAGGGAGAACGCTTTGAACTGAATATTGAAACGCAACAATTAGCTGTGGTGAAGGGAAGGCTGCATGGTTTAGAGGCTCAGGTGGAAAGCAGTTTTTCAGGCCAGTTTGGTACTCATGCTTCTTTGAAAGGTACGGCCAAGATTAAGAGCCTTAATTTTAAAGACTGGGCTTATCACTTGGGCTTACCTTTGCCTGAGTTTGTGAATCCACAGGCCTTAACAGAAGGAAATGGAGAGTTTGAATGGCAATGGGATGGCCATCAGTTATTATTAAATGAAATAGATGTGCAGCTTGATAAGAGCTCAATTAAAGGCACGCTGTTACATCGATTTGCTGCCGATCCGATTACGGTTTTTAATTTGCAATTGAGCGGACTAAACTTAGATGATTATCAGGCTTATTTTCCACAAGTCTCCACCGTTCAATCTTCTCCCCCTCAAGCCGCTAAAGTAAAATCGGAAGATGGTGTTTCGTTAAAAAAAAACGCTGCAATTCCATCGAACCAAAATGGTCTAACCAGTGCGGAAGCCTATTTTCCGATTCCACTCTCGGATAGTTTTTTTCGACAGTTCAATGCCCGTGGGCAGTTACAGTTTGAACAGTTCACCATTTTTAATATAACGGCGGATAGGCTACAGATTGATCTAGAGGCCGAACAGGGACTATTGCAACTGGCTCCTTTCGATGGCCAGTTCTATCAAGGAGAGCTACTTTCTAAGCTTAAAGTTGACCTTCGTGAAGAAGCCCCACAGTTTCATTGGAAGGGACGTTTGAATGAGATTGATTTAGGTGAGGCTTTTAGTGCAAAAGAACAGAATTCAAGGTTCGAGGGGGTCATGACCAGTCGATTTGACTTAAAAACATTGGGCGGCGATGTGGAGAGTTTGAAATCGCAGTTAAATGGACTGTTTTCTGCCGAAGTTTCTGAAGCTAAAATTCCTGGCTTGGATCTTAATGCGTTGTTAACGGGAGAGTTAAATTTAAAGCCCTCTCGAACAGAGTTTGAACAGGTTTCATTGCTCGGACGCTGGTCAAATGGCGTTTACTCTGCTAGAAAATTAGCCGCCAGTAGTGAACGGTTTTCAGTGAGTGGTGCGGCGAGTTTTGATTTAAATAGGGCATGGATTGACAGCCAGTTTATGCTGTTAATTGATCGGCCTAGCAAGGCGTTAAGTCATGTTAAAGGAATGAGTATTCCTTTGACTTATAAAGGGTCTTTAAGTGGTGAAAAAAGTCTTAAAGAAAAAGCGGCTTGGCAGGTTGATCTAGCGAGTTTAATGCAAGGTAGGGATGGTCAAAAAAACATGCTAGACCAGCTGATGAAGCTCATGCCCTAGTTTTCAGAGGTTCCTAGAGCTTAACTTGGTTAGATGCGCTCGAAAATCAAATCCCAAACGCCATGCCCTAAACGATGTCCTCTTTGTTCAAACTTAGTGAGCGGGCGATAGTCAGGGCGCGGAGTATAGGCCTTATCACCTGCTGTATTACGATAGTGCTCGGCCACGCTCATTACGTCCATCATGTGTTCGGCGTAATCTTCCCAGTCTGTGGCCATGTGGAAGTGTCCACCTGGCTTTAAATGTTTGGCAATACTTTGGGCAAATTCAGCCTGAACAATACGACGTTTATGATGACGTTTTTTATGCCAAGGATCTGGGAAAAACAAGTACAGCCCCGTTAAACTGTCTTTTGGAATGCATTTTTCCAAGACTTCAATCGCATCATGATTAAAGATACGAATATTGGTTAGGCCTTTTTCACCAATTAGTTTTAATAGAGCGCCAACACCTGGACGGTGTACTTCGATGCCTATGTAGTTTTGATCTGGATTCGCTTCGGCCATTTCGGCTAAGCTTTTGCCCATGCCAAATCCAATTTCAACAATGGTAGGCGCTTCGCGACCAAAGACTTGGTTAAAGTCTAAAAATTTCTCAGCTGGCTCATTGGTGACTTCTAAGCCGTACTTTGGCCAGAGTGCTTCAATGGCATTCTGCTGTGCTTGCGAGAGGCGACCTTGGCGCAAAGCAAAACTTCGGATACGAAAGTTCTGAATGTCTTTGCTGTCATCTTGATTCTTTGAATCGTTTGATTGCGGATCTGAAGTAGTTTGAGTCATAGTAAAAGAGTGATTAGTTGTGTTAAAAATGAATCGGTATAGTATACCGTAAATCTTTCGCGAGTAGCCTTGCAAAAATACAGCGTTAAATAAAAAGCGATTACAGCGTCTTGGAATCGTATAAGAAAGGATTCTATGTCTCAATTTTCAACAAAATTATTAACTTGGTTCGATTTACACGGTCGTCACGACTTGCCCTGGCAGCAGGAGATAACCCCTTATCGCGTGTGGGTTTCAGAGATCATGTTGCAGCAAACACAGGTGAAAACGGTTATTCCTTATTATGAGCGCTTTATGCAAGCCTTTCCCTGTTTAGAAGCGTTAGCCTCCGCTTCTCAAGAAGCGGTTCTGGCTCACTGGTCTGGATTGGGTTATTACGCAAGAGGTCGAAATCTGCATAAGAGCGCGGTGATGATTGTTGAAGAGTTTGGTGGGGTGTTTCCGACTAAATTTGAAGACATTGTGTCGCTGCCAGGAATCGGCCGTTCAACAGCGGGTGCCATTTTATCCATTGCACTTGAGCAGCGATACGCTATTTTGGATGGCAATGTGAAGCGCGTACTGAGTCGGTATTTAGCGATGGATGGTTGGCCTGGAGAAAAAAAACAGGAGCAGTTCTTATGGCAACAGGCCGATGAGTTGACACCAAGCGAACGTTTTAATGATTATACTCAGGCTATCATGGACTTGGGTGCAACGGTGTGTACGCGCTCTAAACCCAATTGCGCAGCTTGTCCTGTTGCAGACAATTGCTTAGCCTATTCAGAGAATAGGGTCGTAGATTATCCCTTTTCTAAACCCAAAAAGATCAAGCCAACTAAGCAAGTGTTTTTTTTGATGCTGGAGAATAAACAGGGTCAAATTTTATTGCAACAACGTCCACAAAAAGGCATTTGGGGTGGTTTATGGAGTTTTCCCGAATATGAAAGTCGCGCGAGGTGTCTAGAGCCGTTGAAAAAGTATGAAAGTCAAACGGATTCATTAAATAGTTTGATAGAATGGGATAAGTTTCGTCATACCTTTAGTCATTATCATTTGGAAATTTATCCAATGGTTTGTCAGGGGGTGGATGAGAGCCATATTCAATATGATGGAGAGTGGATTTGTCGCCAAGCGCTTTGTAATGATAAAGCGAGTTTAGGCATTCCTGCACCCGTTGCAAAATTAGTTAAGCTTATGGAAAGTCTTAGTGTAGTGCGTCAAATAGATTGACTATATCAGCAGACAGGAAAAAGATCAGCTACTAGAGTCTTAATGGAGAGTGAAAATGTCTAGAAAAGTTCAGTGCGTCAAAATGGGTGAAGAGTTAGAAGGGTTGGACTTTTTACCTTTTCCAGGGGAATTGGGGCAAAAAGTTTATGATAATGTGTCTAAAGAGGCTTGGAAGCAGTGGTTAGGTCAACAAACCATCTTAATTAATGAGTATCGCCTATCCAGTTTAGATCCAAAGGCGCGCACGTTCTTGCACGAAGAGATGCTGAAGTTTTTATTTAATGATGAAGAACTTGATATGCCAGAAGAGTTTAAAGCGATTTAAAGCTTTATTTCAGTAATGGGCTAAATTGTAGTGACCTCTAAAAAGGGAAAGTTATGCAAGAGATGATTGATATTTTTATTGGCCGCCAGCCAATATTCAACACAAATATGAAAGTAATTGCTTACGAACTTCTTTTTAGGTCAAATACCGCCAATAATCATGCTGTGATTGTCGGTGGCGATGTGGCATCGGCTCAGGTCATGATGAATGCGTTAGGTGAAATGGGTTTGTCTGAGGTGGTGGGTGAGCACCAGCGAGCTTTTATTAATTTTACTGAAGGTTTATTGTTAAAAGAGTATCAGCCATTCTACCCTCGTAATAAAATAGTGATTGAAATTCTCGAAGATATTAAAGTCACGCCTTTATTGATGGAATCCCTGCACAAGCTTAAAAAACAGGGTTACACCATTGCGCTTGATGATTATATTTTTAATCCAGAGCTGGAGGTATTGGAACAATTCGCCGATATCATTAAAATTGATATTTTGGATGTTGAATTAGCAAAGCTTGAACAGCATGTTGAACGCATTAAGTCGAAAGGGATTTACTTGCTTGCAGAGAAGGTAGAGACCCAAGAGCAGTATGATTACTGTCTAAAATTAGGTTTTAACTACTTTCAAGGCTACTTTTTTGCAAAGCCGAACATCATCGTTGGTAAGCGTTTACCTAATAATAAATTAACGCTTTTAGACTTATTAGCCAAAGTCTATGATCCTGATATTGATATGTCTTTATTGTCGACCATTATTGGTAAAGACGTGGGGTTAAGTCAAAAGTTACTCAAGTTTGTTGCAGAAACGTCATCTAATAATCACGCGGTTGCCTCTATTCACGATGCTGTGATGCGTTTTGGTTTACGACGTCTGCAAAGTTGGGCTAGTATGCTAGCGCTTTCGGGAGTGGAAGATAAACCGATGGAGCTGTTTACGACCTCTTTGATTCGAGCTAAATTTTGTGAATTGTTGGGTGAAAAATTGAAAGGGTCGTCTAAAGAGGCTTACTTTACCGTCGGTTTGTTTTCTTGTTTAGATGCGGTAATGGATGCGGAATTGTCGAGTTTAGTCAATAAGCTGGGTTTGGATAATGAGATTAAACAGGCGCTTTTAGAAGGCAAAGGGGCTTTAGGTCTGGCTTTAAATATTGTTAAAAGCTTGGAGGCTGGTCAGATTGATTTTGAAATGCCTAATGATCTCAGTGCGATGGACTTGACTCGGTTGTATTTACAGGCGATGCGTTTTGCTGAAAATTTAGAGATCTAGTAATTCATTTTTTCTAATTTGAGATTATATCGTGTTGTAGATTATGCACCTTTACGGTGACGAGATGCCATATATCCAATTAAACCTAAACCACCAAGCATTAGAACGATAGAATTGGGTTCTGGAATAGGAGATAGGCTTATAGCAAGATCATAAGTAGCAAAATGGTCAAGAGCGATACCCGACAATGAAATTGTATATTGTCCTGGAGCAATTGAACGGTAGTTAATTGCATTTGTAGAATCTATTTGCGCAAATGCAAATACATCATGGTTCCAAACCGTTCCAGTGATATCGTTTAAAGTAACGCTCGTAAATTCTTGCACCTCCGCTAGAGTCGACTGGAAGTTTACACTAAAATTCCACGCAGGTACTAATGACCAAGAAAAAGGAGCAGTTTCAGGAGCTGTGAAAGAAAATGTATCTGTAAAAGCACTCGCTAGACCCGTGTTGAAAGTTGCATTAAATAAGCCAGAAGGCCCCCCAAAAGTATCAAGGTCATATGCATTTGCATAAGCACAGTTTGACACGAACACCAGTGAAGCCGCTAGTCCTAATTGTCTCGTCATAGTCGTCATCATAAAATCCCCTAATAATTTTAAGAATCATTAATCATTCATTGCATTAAGTACTGCAATGTAGCCATCTTTTTCCTTGTATTTACAAGGTACTTTAAAGGCAAAAGTCTAAGGTTTTCCGAGTTTGACTCGCATTCAGTATATCGGAATAAGTATATGTAAGTATAGCTAGTTAGGCTTATGAGTTAAGTGTGTTGATTAAAAAAATTAGGGTTATCTTAGGTGGCTAAGGTACAAATAGGGGGGGCATTTTTTTAATTGTATGCTTTGTGCGGGACTTCAAGGTGTCTTTAAGAGGGTCGGAGTATCGCTAACAATCACCTGTACTGGATCTTTTAAAGTGAAATATTAAGGTTTTTGACAAGCTTGATATTAGAGCCCGCTATTGAGAGCGGGCTTTTTTGTGTGCTTAACAAGGTTTATTTGTGGTATTGACCACTGAGTTCTGTCACGGCGTTAATAAACGCGCCAGCGTGCTCAGGGTTGATTTCAGGATGGATACCGTGACCTAAGTTAAAGACGTGTCCAGAGCCATTGCCGTACTGCGCTAAAATAGTCGCGACTTCTTGACGAATACGCTCAGGTGAAGCGTAAAGGATGCTTGGATCCATATTACCTTGTAAAGCCACTCTGTCGCCAACACGCGCACGTGCGTCATCGATATTGGTTGTCCAATCAAGCCCTAAAGCATCGGCACCCGTATCGGCCATCGCTTCAAGCCACTGTCCACCACCTTTAGTAAATAGAATTACCGGTACTTTACGACCATCATTTTCACGCTTTAGCCCGTCAACGATTTTATGCATATAACGCAAAGAGAACTCGTTGTAGTCACGCGGTGTTAAAACGCCACCCCAAGTATCAAAGACCTGTACCGCTTGCGCACCCGCTTCAATTTGAGCATTTAGGTAAGCAATAACCGAATCGGCTAACACATCTAAAATATGGTGAAGAGTCGCTGGTTGGTCAAACATCATGGCTTTGATGATTGAATAGGTTTTACTTGAACCACCTTCAATCATGTAAGTAGCCAGAGTCCACGGGCTACCAGAGAAACCAATTAAAGGAACGCGGCCATTTAAGTCTTTTCGAATGGTGCTAACCGCATCCATTACGTAACCTAAATCAGAAGCCATGTCTGGAACGAACAGCTTCTTGGCATCTGCCATGGAACGAACAGGGTTATCAAAAACAGGGCCTTCACCCGTTTCGAAACGCAAGCCTAAGCCCATTGCATCTGGAATCGTTAAAATATCCGAGAATAAGATAGCGGCATCTAAAGGAAAACGCTCTAAAGGTTGTAGAGTGACCTCACTAGCCAGTTCTTTGTTACGGCAGAGATCCATAAACGATCCTGCTTGTTTACGTGTGGCACGGTATTCTGGAAGATAGCGTCCTGCTTGTCTCATCATCCAAACGGGAGTGCGGTCTACTGGTTCTCTAAGAAGTGCACGTAAAAAACGATCGTTTTGTAACTCTGCCATGTTGAATGCCTTTTTGATAAATAAAAAAATAGTGGGACTATTCTAGCGGAAAGCAAGCATGGCGAAAACTAAAAAACACCTTTGGTAGGTGTTTTTTAGTATTTTTTATAAGAAGTTGTCTGAATTGACCGATTTGATGGGGCAAAAAAGGAAGATGCGCTTCCTTAATTAGATTTTCTTAAAGGGTTAAATGCATCAATGGAGTGTGGTTGATCAACAATCATGAACATAACGCCTTTATAAAGATACGCTAAGCCTCTTACTTCAATGGTTTGACCTTTGAGCTGTTCTATTTTCTTAAAATCAAATTTATCCCAGTGACGTTTAGGAATACGGATGCCAGTGGTATCCATATTAATAATGTAGTTTGTTGAACTTTTCATCACCTTGACGACTTCTCCCTGAATAATTCTAAAGCCGGTATCTTCTGAAGTAAGTTCACTGCTTTTGGCTAAGGGAAAATGATTGTCAGGGTGTTTGGCAAGATAATCCCAAAGTTGAAATTGACCATTTCGTGCTTTTTGTTCTGCCTTAAAATAGCATTCAGCGTATTTATTATTATCATGAGAAGGACGGTTTACGGCAAAGCCATTTTCTAAAATAGTTTGTTGGACGCTGGTGCCATCTTTTAAGAACAGGTGAACGAGTTGTCGGCCAAATTCATCAATTTGAGTGGTGTCGTATTCTACGCCGACCTCTAAGTCATTATTGGCCAGTAGTTTATTTAAAAACAGTTGTGCTTCTTTGGCGAGAGGATCGCCAGGGGTGTTAAATTTTTGTTTACGTTCTCTTTGTGGGCTGTAAAGCCCTGCTAAGCGTACACGTTTACCTTGAATAATGAGGTCACCACCACTGGTGGCGTAGGACGCTTTGGTCCATAGTTGAACATTATCAGAAGTACAGTTTTGCGTGCTAGCCGAGACAGAAAAGGCCATTAGAGCCGACGAAACGAGTAAAAGGAGAGTCAGTGTAATTTTTAGCATAGTTCTGATTGTAATGACTTTTGTTGAGAATACAAAGTGTTTGAATCAAATAGGTGTGGGGGCGTTTGAATGGCATGAAATTTGAAGTAAAAAAAAGCGCCACTGATAAATTGATATCAGTAGCGCTTTTGGATAGGTAACCATTGAATTTATATAGGTTTAAAAGGGATAAACCTATATAGATAACAAAGACTGTTATCGACGAGCGTATTTCTGCTTGAACTTCTCAACACGACCTTCAGTATCCACAAGTGTTTGCTTACCTGTGTAGAAAGGGTGAGATGCGCTAGAAACTTCAATACGTACTAGCGGGTAATCGTTACCGTCTAGAGTAATAGTTTCGCCAGAAGTTTTTTCAATAGTAGAACGAGTAATGAAAGTTTCGCCAGTTGAAATATCCTGGAAAACTACATCTTTATACTCTGGATGAATGTCTGCTTGCATGATGACGGTCCAATTAATTAGTTAATTCTGTAAAAGAAAGGAATTATATTGATAAAAAAAATAATTGCAAGTTTCTTTTAGAGTCTAGTTGTTGAAATTTAAGAGATAACTTCTGGTTACCCCTTAAAAATTAAAAAGTATTTAATGCATATAAATCGTAAAAAGGTTTAGCGTTTCATTGCATCAAATAAGGCGGAATTTGTTTTGCTGAGTTTCATCTGTTCGATAAGCGTTTCAATGGCTTCCACTTCATTAAGTGTTTGTAAGAAACGACGCAGAATCCAAATGTTCTGTAGCTCTTCTTTGCTGGTTAGCAGTTCTTCTTTACGAGTACCAGACTTAGTAATATTTATAGCAGGGAAGGTACGCTTTTCAGCAATGCTACGAGATAGGTGAAGTTCCATGTTACCTGTACCTTTGAACTCTTCAAAGATAACCTCATCCATTTTAGAACCTGTCTCAACGAGAGCGGTTGCAATAATGGTTAAAGAGCCACCCTCTTCAATATTACGTGCGGCACCAAAGAAACGTTTAGGTCTATGCAGTGCATTGGCATCGACACCACCCGTCAAGATTTTTCCTGATGATGGGACAACCGTGTTGTACGCTCGTGCTAAACGGGTAATCGAGTCAAGTAATATAATAACGTCTTTTTTATGTTCGACTAAACGCTTGGCTTTTTCGATGACCATTTCGGCTACTTGTACGTGGCGAGTAGCAGGTTCATCAAAAGTAGATGAAATCACTTCACCTTTAACGGTGCGTTGCATTTCGGTTACTTCTTCTGGACGCTCGTCAATCAGTAAGACAATTAAATAGGCTTCAGGATGGTTTTCTGCGATAGACTGCGCAATTTGCTGCAAAATAACCGTTTTACCCGATTTTGGCGGCGCCACAATCAGACCACGCTGACCTTTACCAAACGGGGCGGCAATATCGATGATACGAGGCGTAATGTCCTCGGTACTGCCATTACCGACTTCCATGATTAAGCGTTCGTTAGGATGTAAAGGGGTTAAGTTTTCAAAGGCGATTTTCTTACGGGCTACATCAGGGTCTTCATAGTTGATGGTTTCAACTTTAAGTAAAGCAAAATAGCGCTCGCCTTCTTTTGGCGGGCGAATTTTACCTTGAATGGTATCGCCTTTACGCAAGCCAAATCGTCTGATTTGGCTTGGAGAAACGTATAAATCATCTGGACCAGCCAAGTAGGAGCCATCGGCAGAACGTAAGAAGCCAAATCCGTCAGGTAAAATTTCAAGCGCACCTTCACCAAAAATGTCTTCACCCTTTTTAGAGTGGGCTTTTAAAATGGCAAAAATAATATCTTGTTTACGTAAGCGAGCGAGGTTATCCAACCCCATGGTGCCTGCTAAATCTAATAAAGAGGCTGCAGATTGTTTTTTTAAATCGATTAAGTTCATAGTTTTTTGTTTTGGGCGTCTATAGAATTGAAGTTAGAGTTTGGCTAACAGTTTGTGGCTTAAGAAATTAGCTTTTGTTAGGTTATCTGGATGGGTGTTGAACATTGTCTCCTAAGTGGTTAAACCACTTAGGACGAATGAAATTTAAAGGTTGCCGTCTAAGAACGCATTCAATTGTGACTTTGAAAGTGCGCCAACATGAGTGGCGTCTACTTCACCGTTTTTAAATAACATTAACGTTGGGATACCACGAACACCATATTTTGGCGGAGTTGATGGGTTTTCATCAATATTTAATTTCGCAATTTTAACTTTACCTTCATACTCAGAAGCGGCATCATCTAAAATTGGGGCAATCATTTTACAAGGACCACACCACTCAGCCCAAAAGTCAACTAAGACGGGAATATCGGATTGTAGTACTTCGGTGTCAAAATTAGCATCGCTTGTTGAAATCATGGTTTCTCCTACTGGGATTTTCTTTTTCTTACGAATACAACAGTATCTGTTCTGCATGAAATGTTAAGCAGAGAGAGGAATTAGATTCGTATGGAATGTGTTGCTTGAATTTGAATGAATTACTTTGAGCAAGCCATTTAAATCAATGAATGTTATTGAATGGGCTAATTATTACATTAATAACTTTTAAATAGCAAACTTTTTTAGTCAGTATTTATAATTAGTTATTATGATCTCTAAAACTGTATAGGTTTAAGATATGGCCTATTTTCCAAATAGAGGATGATTTGTCGTAGGATATACGCCATCAAATTTAACTTATAAAGCACTCATATAATTCGTTTTTTGCCTCTATGGGGTTAGATCCGATTTGATGTTGTAGGTGCTTTAGCGACGGAAATAATGCCATGGATATCTCTTTTATATTAAATGACTTAAATGACGCACAGCGAGAAGCGGTTACGGCTGAGGATACGCATGCCTTGATTTTAGCGGGGGCAGGCAGTGGAAAAACTCGAGTGCTGATTCATCGTATTGCTTGGCTAACGCAAGTCATGGGATTTTCACCTTACAATGTATTGGCAGTGACTTTTACCAATAAAGCCTCGAATGAGATGCGTGGGCGTATTGAGGCGCTAGTGGGCCAGCAAGCAGCGGGTTTAACCATGGGTACTTTTCACGGAATTGCTTATCGACTGTTGCGCCAGCACTATCAAGAAGTGGGTTTACCACAAACGTTTCAAATTTTGGATTCTGATGACCAAAAACGCGTTATTAAACGCCTCTTAAAAGCCATGGAGCTTGAAGAGTCTCAGTGGCCTCATAAACAGATTCAGGCCTTTATTAATGGTGAAAAAGAGGAAGGGCGCCGCCCTCATCACATTGATATTGGTCATAATCCGTTTGTGGCAAAGATGGTTGAGGTGTATAGAGCCTATGAAGAGCAGTGCCAGCGTTCAGGTTTGGTCGATTTTGCTGAGCTTTTATTAAGAGCACATGAGTTGTGGCTTAAAAATCCACAGATTTTGGCGCATTATCAAGCGCGTTATAAACATATTTTGGTGGACGAGTTTCAAGACACCAACAGCTTACAGTATGCTTGGCTTAGAGTTTTAGCGGGTGCGACGGGTAAATTGTTTGTGGTGGGCGATGATGACCAGTCTATTTATGGCTGGCGTGGCGCAAAAGTGGAAAATATCCGCCAGTTTGATGAGGATTTTTCATCAGTTAAAGTGGTGCGTTTAGAGCAGAATTACCGTTCAACAGGCACCATTCTAAAAGCCGCCAATAGCTTAATTTCCCACAATAGGTCCCGCATGGGTAAAGAGCTTTGGAGTTCGGGTGAAGAGGGCGATTTAATTAAAGTCTATGAGGCGTTTAATGAGATAGATGAAGCGCGTTATGTCTGCAACCAAATTGAAACTTGGTGTGAAAATGGCGGTTCTCGCAGTGAAGTGGCTGTGTTATATCGTTCCAATGCGCAATCACGAGTGATGGAGCAGGCCTTAATGCAAGCACAAATTCCGTACCGTGTTTACGGCGGCTTACGATTTTACGATCGTGCGGAAATTAAAGATGTCTTAAGCTATTTACGACTATTGGTTAATCGAGAGGACGATGCCGCTTTTGAACGCGCTTATAACCATCCTCCAAGAGGCATTGGGCAAAAAACCGCGGATACGATTCGTGAAGTGGCCAGGCATAATGAAATTCCCTTATGGCAGGCGGCTGAACAGTTGGTTGAACAAGGTTTAACAGCCCGGGCAAAAACGTCTGTGCAAAGTTTTATGTCGCTGATTGAAGAGTTATCTTCGCAAGTCTCTGGGCTGTCTTTAGAAGATCAAATGCTTAAAGTCGTTTCGCGTTCAGGCTTGCAAGCGCACTTTGAAAAAGACAGCTCTGAACAAGGTAAAGGCCGAATTGAAAACATTGACGAATTGATCAATGCTGCCAGCCAGTTTAAACAGTCAAACGCTCAGACTCAGGTGGACGGGGTTCAATCCGAAGCGCAGGTGGTGAGGGAAGGTGTGGATTCAGTCGCGCAAGTGGATGGCACTTTATTGCAAACACCGCAATACGAAAATCCATTGGCGGATTTTTTAGCCCAAGCCGCTTTAGAAGCAGGAGAGCAACAAGCCGATGAATGGGAGTCTTCAGTTCAGTTGATGACACTTCATGCGGCAAAAGGGCTGGAGTTTCCGCTAGTGTTCATGATTGGTGTCGAAGAAGGCCTGTTTCCATCTCAGCGTACGCATGAAGATCCTGCGCGTTTAGAAGAGGAACGCCGCTTGGCCTATGTGGGTGTGACTCGAGCCGAGAAGCAGTTAATGATTACCTTTGCCAATCGTCGTCGTATGCATGGCTCAGAATTTTACCCGACTCCTTCACGCTTTATTAAAGAAATTCCAGACGAATACTTGGATTTTGTCCGTTTATCTGGTTCGGTTCGACCCACTTTAGAACCAGGGGTGATGAGCAGGCACCTTCAAGCGGATTTAGCGGCTGAAAATCAAACGGGTTTTAGTGCAGGGGAGCACGTTTTCCACCAAAAATTTGGTGACGGGGTTGTGATGAGTATGGAAGGCAGTGGTGAACATGCGCGAGTGAATGTTAATTTCACTCATGCAGGTTCTAAGTGGTTGGTCACGGCTTACGCCAATTTGGAAAAAAAAGGTTAGAAGAATGACTGAAATCACGACACCTGCGCTATTGAAAGTGGAGAGCTTGAAAACAACAGGTATTTCAAACCCTGTGAACTTAACCGTTTTATCGGGGCAGGTCTGGATGATTTCGGGTTCTTCAGGCACAGGAAAGTCGCAGTCTTTAAAAGCCTTGGCCGACTTAATCGTCCATGAGGGGCAAGTGACCTTGAATGGTGTGAGTCAGCAAATGATCCGTCCTGAAAATTGGCGCTCTCAAGTGATGTATTTTTCGACTGAAACGGCTTGGTGGTGTGATTCTATCGGGGAACATTTCAATAAAATTCCTGACGAAAGTCAGCTTAATAGTATTGGTTTGTTTACTTCTATTTTACAAAAGAATCCTGATGAATGTTCCAGTGGTGAAAAGCAGCGTTTGGCATTATTAAGAGGTTTGGAGCGTTCCCCTAAGGTTTTGTTATTAGATGAAATTACCGCCAATTTGGATACCGAAGCGGCCGTGAAAATAGAGCAGTTACTGCAAAATTATTTACTAGAAAACTCATTAGACGATTCCAGGCAATGTGCCATTATCTGGGTGTCGCATGATGAGGCGCAAAGAGAGCGTATGGCGCCGATTGAACAGCAGTTGATTTTCAAAAGTGCCTCCAAGTCGTCTTTAGAGGAGCGCTTGACATGATCTCTATTAGTTATTGGGATTTATTAATGCTTTCCTCTCTGGTTTTTTTATTGGGTGGGCTTCTGTGGGTGAATGGCTTTAGCAAAGTCAAAGAGTTGTGGTGGGCGACCTTTAGAATGGTGGTGCAACTTCTGTTTATGGGTATCTGGTTAAGCTGGGTCTTTAATGCAGACAACCCTATTTGGGTTGCGATGATTGGTGTGGTGATGTTGTTCGCGGCCGGTTATGAAATATCTAAAAGGCAGCAGTATCGTTTTAAAAAAATGCATTCGCTGTTGATTGGCTTGCTGTCACTGTCGTTTATTGCGTTGATCCTGTTAGTCGGTGTTCTGGTGTTTATTATTCAGCCTGATCCATGGTATCAACCGCAGTATTTGATTCCGTTATTGGGCATGTTGTTGGGTAATAGCATGACGGCAATTGGTTTGGGCTTAGACACTTTAACACGCAGTGCCAAGCAGTTAAAAGGCAAGGTAGAAGCCCAGCTCGCCTTAGGAAAAACCGCCAAAGAATCCATGCGATTTATTAAAGAACAAAGTTTGCATTCTGCGTTGATTCCCGTCATTAATATGTTGGTCGCGGCGGGTATTATCTCGCTACCAGGTATGATGACGGGGCAAATTTTAGCGGGTGCCGATCCCGTTGAAGCGGTGAAATACCAAATTATGATTATGTTATTGATTGCTACTTCAACAGGGCTAGGCACGTTGATGGCAATCGAGTTGGCCAGTCGTCGCCTGTTTGATCATCGACAGCGTTTGCAGTTAGATCAGCTGATTAAAACTAGAAAGTTTTAGCCACTGCGCTAAATGCCTTTGCCCCGTAGGGTGATCCTTCAAGCCATCTTCTTCGTTGTTATCTGAGAACTTATCGCATAGAGGTCAAAAGACGCTTGTACATTTATGAAAAGATACGTAATATGATGTGCTATTCATTAAACTTTTTTATCAATTATTTCAGGAATTTAAACATGTTTAAAAAAATGAGCTTTGTGATTGCCAGTGCCGCGCTTCTAGGTGCCTGCTCGAGTAGCAATGATTACACGCCAGCCGCTGGTGCCTCTGCGTTGGATATGCATAATGCGGCTTGTGCTAGTTGCCATGCTCCCATTGAAGGCAGTGAGAGAACCTATTTTTGGCTACTTGCAGCTGAGGATGCGAATGCTGAGTACATTAAGGCCAAAATCAGCGATGGCAGTATGAGAATGCCTGGTTTCCCTAATATTAAGGGTGAGCAGCTTGATGCCTTAGTGCAATTTGTATTGGACAATCAACTGGAAAAATAAACCATAGTCATCTACTCTTCCTACAGGTCAACACCAGCAGGGAGAGTGTCTCTTCTCTTTAGACCCTTTTCAGATCCTTCCAAATTAACATGTGATTAGCTTAAATTAAGCGCGAGACAAAAACTTACCAGTAATGGTACTCACCTTAACCACTTCATTGGGTTCGATAAATTCAGGTACTTGAATTTCATAACCTGTGGATAAGACCGCGGATTTGGTTCTACCTGCGCCTGAGGCTTTGGTGCCAGGCGTGGTGTCTACAATTTCCAGTTCGACATTAGTGGGCAACTCAACCGTTAGAATTTGCTCGTCCAATAAAATAGCGGTAATCCCTGTTAGACCTTCGGTGATGTATTTTTTCTCGTCTTCTAGCTCTTCAGCTGACAGAAGATATTGGCTGTAGTCTTCGTTATTCATAAAGACGTAGTTGTCGCCATCAATATAGGAGAACATCACAGGCACTTTAGGGCAGTCGATCTCTTTAACGATGTCTTCGCCTTTAAAGGTTTCATCGACTTTATGGCCTGTTTTTAAATTGTTAAAACGTACTTTATATAAGGTCGATGCACCACGAGAAGAGGGGTTGCGAACATCGTAGCTTTTAACAATATGGGGTACGCCATTGATTTCGACCACATCGCCTTTTTTAAGTTCATTGATTCTGGGCATTGTTTATCCTTTTATTTATCTGCGCTTATTCTCGGCAGTTTATACCATGATTGCAAGCCGTAGTTTTGCATGAACTTATTGTGGTTGATTGCTTTGCTTATCTAGAGTGCTTTTGGCGGTTTGATAGCCTAAGGTAATCATCTCTTCTACGCACGTAAACTCAAGCATACCGCAGGCGTCACGGGAAATTTCAATGACAATATCAGGCGCGTAAGCGGCCAGCTTTTGTCGAGCAATGGTACTTTGCATGCTATCAAAGGCTTTGTTGCTGATGTCGTAGACATCCCAATTAAAAGGGGTAAGAGTGTCCTCTTCAGGAAATAGTCGTTTTTTTAATCGCGAGATTTGTTCAGATAGGTTTTCTAGCCAAGAGGCTTTTTCGGGAGGGGGCGTGTTTTTTGAAGAATTGGGACGCGGTTTTCCGCCAAGGTTAACAGCAATGATTAAATCATTGTGTTCACTAAAGGTCGGCGCAATGGGAACGGGATTCAAAACACCGCCGTCTACTAATGTTAAGCCTTGTTTATGAAAGGGGGTAAAAATCATAGGCAAAGCAGTAGAGGCTCGAATGGCTTCCAGTAGAGAGCCTTTTTGCAGCCAAATTTCTTTTTCATTTTCAATATCGGTGGCCACGGCTGTGAAAGGGATGGATAGGCTTTCGATATCAGGGTCGCCAATCAGCTCTTTGAGTTTGCTAAAGAGTTTATCGCCTTTTATGAGGCCGCTGCGATCCCAAGCAATATCGGTGATGCCAATAATCTCTGTTTTGTTGAGTTGTTTAAACCACCCTTCCAGTTCATCAAGTTTGCCTACGGCATAGGCGCCGCCAATTAAGGCACCGATAGAGCTGCCCGAAATGGATTTAATGCAATACTGATTCTCTTCCAACCAGCGAATAATGCCAATATGAGCCAAACCACGTGCGCCGCCACTGCCCAATACAAGTGAAACGGTTGTATTGGGCTTGGTTGGCTTTGACGTTACTGAACGGTCTTGTTTTGACATCGTTGGCTCTTTTAAAGGTGGCTTAATTTGCGCTGGCTAAAGCGTCGCCGACAATGGCTTTGGCTTCTTTTATGATTTGATCCAGGTGCGCTTGATCTTTAAAGCTCTCAGCGTAGATTTTATAAATATCTTCCGTACCTGATGGGCGGGCGGCAAACCAGCCGTTTTCTGTGGTGATTTTTAACCCGCCAATGGCCGCGCCATTGCCTGGTGCATGGGTAAGTTTAGCGGTGATTTTTTCTCCCGCTAAATTGTCGGCTTTCACCCTATCTGGAGAAAGGTTGCTTAAAATCGCTTTCTCTTCACGATTGGCGGGGGCGTCAATTCGGCTGTAGATTGGGTTACCAAACTGTTCGGTCAGTTCCTGGTATAAAACACCAGGGTCTTTACCCGTTACCGCCATGATTTCCGCCGCCAGTAGGTTCAGAATAATGCCGTCTTTATCCGTACTCCAAGGGCTGCCATCAAGGCGTAAAAAAGAAGCGCCTGCAGACTCTTCTCCACCAAAACCAAAGGTGCCTGTTTGCAAGCCCTCTACAAACCATTTAAACCCAACGGGCACTTCGCAGAGATTTAAATCTAAAGCCTTCGCCACACGGTCAATCATAGAGCTAGAAACCAAGGTTTTACCCACCGCGGCATCTTTAGGCCAGTTTGGACGGTGGGTAAACAGGTATTGAATCACGACCGCTAAATAGTGATTAGGGTTCATTAAGCCAACGGATTTGGTGACAATACCGTGGCGATCAACGTCTGGGTCATTGCCAAAGGCAAGATCGTAATTGTCTTTTAAGCCAATCAATCCCGCCATGGCGTAAGGGGATGAGCAGTCCATGCGAATTTTTCCATCTTTATCGACATGCATAAATGAAAAAGTAGGATCGACTTGTGGATTCACAATGTCTAGATTTAAACCGTAAAAATCGGCAATGGGTTGCCAGAAATCGATGGCCGCACCGCCCATTGGATCAATCGCTAACTTTAACCCCGCTTCTTTAATGGCTTGCATATTGACGACCTTATCCAGGTTTTCAACATAAGGGGTAATGAGGTCAGTAGGGGTCACAAACTCTGAAGCCAATGCATCGGCTAACATCATGCGTTTTACTTTTGTCATGCCATCATCAATCATGACATTGGCGCGATCTTGTATCCATGTGGTTGCATCCGTATCAGCAGGACCACCATTGGGTAAATTGTATTTAAAACCACCGTCTTTTGGCGGGTTGTGTGAAGGCGTAATCACCACGCCATCAGCCAATCCCGCGGCTTTGCCTTCGTTGTAAGTCAGAATGGCATTTGAGATGACAGGTGTCGGCGTATAACGGCCATTAGATTGAATAATTACTTGAACCTGATTAGCGGCAAACACTTCAATAGCCGTAGCGTGTGCGGCTTCGGAAAGTGCATGAGTATCCATACCAATATAGAGTGGGCCATTGGTATTTTGTAAATAACGATATTCGACAATCGCTTGGCAAATCGCGGCAATATGATCTTCATTAAACGTGCTTTTACTGGAACAGCCACGGTGCCCAGAAGTCCCAAAACTCACGGCTTGTTCTGCAAGACGCGCATCGGGTTTTAGATTGTAGTAATCCGCCATGAGCAGTGGAATGTTTTCCAAAAGACTATAAGGGGCTTTTTGACCAGCGAATGAAGCGTTTGCCATATAAATTTACTCACAATTAAGGATTTGTAATGCGAATAATATACAACAATCGTATGGTTTTCGGTAAATTTAAGTTACACTTTTTGTGCGAAATCAAGAGAAATAATTCTCTAGCAATTCGGGCTGTTGGGTGCAATGGTGGAAATGGAATGCTTAGCCGATGATCGTTGGTCTCGTTTTTTACGCATGGATTGCCCAGCTATTCACCCATGAACTGGATGCCGTCCAGTGTCGCGAATGGTGCATGCTGCCTTTTATTTGCAGGCTTAAAAATCGGTTGATCGAATGACTTAGTGCGAGTAGTTGGTTTATGTTTCTAAGCAGTTTTTAGGTGTCGTGAATGAATAGCGGTTACCGACAAAGCGTTAGTTGGAAATGGCTGGGAATTGGCTTTTAGGGCTGAATCAATATCAATAAATAGTCAATATTGTACTTGACCTATTTTTCTAGGATGTAATATGTCTATAAAAAATATTGTTGAAAAGTTGTTCGATGACAATACAAACTATACGACTCCAGATCAAGCTACAAACCAAGCTAGTTCTCTCGATGCGCTATCAACAGATTTATATACTGATTCAAAGCGGTTTATCTATGAACTTTTACAGAATGCTGACGATTCGCCTGAGGAAGGATCAACAGTAAAAGTTTGGATAAAAACTTTTGGTGATGTATTAGTTGTAGCGCATTCAGGGCAGGCTTTTGATGAAAGGGATGTACAGGGGCTGTGTAATGTAAACAATGGAACAAAGAAAACCGATGCTAGCAAAACCGGTTATAAAGGCATTGGATTTAAATCAGTTTTTGGACAGTCTGAAAACGTTACTGTATATACAAATAATGAATATTTTAGATTTGACTCATCCTTCCCCTTTGTCTGGCGATGGGGTGAAAATAAAGCAGATTGGGAACGAATCAGTGAACGTGAATTCGTTCACCCTTGGCAGATAATTCCGATATATACTGGATATAAGGATGTTTTAGAGCCAGTTCATAAATACCTTCAAGTCGTAAATGCTAAAGTTGCAACAATAATAAAACTTGATAACGTTACAGATACTTTTTTGGCAGTACAGGAGCTGTCAGAAAATGTGAATATGTTTCTATTTCTGAAGAATATTTCTGAAATCAATTTCGCGTTAAATGAAACTTATCAAATAGAAATCAACCGCTTAGAATTCAATAATATTGAATTAAAGAAAAATGGAAGGATTGAAGCTAGATGGTTGATAAATACAATTAATTTAGACGTGCCTGCCGAACTTAGTTCAGCTCTAGAAGATGAAAGGAATATACCTGATAAATTGTTAAATGCTAAGAATATAGAACTAACTTTAGCAGCAAAAATTGGTGAAAGTGGGATAGAAGAGCTCACAACGAGTGAAAAGCTACTTTATTCGTATTTACCTACGGATGAAACTAAGTATCAATTCCCTGTCCTAGTAAATACAAGCTTTTTGACTAATGCAAACCGTGAACATCTTCATGTTGACTCTAAATGGAATCAATGGTTGTTTAAGAGTATTGCCATTGAAATATTTCAATGGATTTCAATATTAGTAGTTGGTCAGCTGAAATCTCAAGCATATAGGTTAATACCACGAAACATACGTGATGATGAACTAGGTAAACACTTTAATTCAGGAGTTAGGGAGGCCATAAACACAGTAAAGTTTGTTATTACGAAGAAAGATCAATTGGTTAGAGTTGATGACTCTATTGTTGATTTTACTTACCTCTCTGAAAAAACATTTGTTGGCGAAGAAGAAATTGCAAATCTTTT
>Ga0316204_10002618_pt1 | contig 39863 bp, 33 predicted proteins | sample 6monrhotite_MG_2_FD_205661 | JGI IMG/M metagenome (GOLD analysis project Ga0316204, IMG submission 205661) | Microbial mat bacterial communities from mineral coupon in-situ incubated in ocean water Damariscotta River, Maine, United States -... | ecosystem: Environmental > Aquatic > Marine >...
TGGTTGCCCACGTGCCAAGCTTTTTCGTAGGATCAACCGGGTCGCTAGCACCCAGTTTGTAATCATAAAGATCTCCACCAGCACGATGCTCTTCCTGCGCCGTCCAAACCGGTGAACTTCCCACACAGACCGTGTTGCCAGTCAACAAATCGGTAAGGTCTGTGTTAGCCCCAGTATCCCTAACTTGTGTGCCGGGTGCAGAACACGCCGCCATCGCCCCTTCAGCAACAAATGCCAACACCATCGCACCGGCAATAATAGGTAGTTTCATCATCACTTAACCCCGTCATTGAAAATTCAAAACCTAATAATACACCCGATCAGGCCGGGATAGCAGCGGCTTCTGCACAGCAACTAACCAGGCAGTCCAATTCTAGACTAATAAAATGACAACTCTAATACGAGAAAGGTGTAGGTTTCAGCTCTAGCCTCGGCAGCCAATAGTTTTGAATCTGTTCTATGGCATATGCCCCGACCTCACCAATCTGACGAGGATTGCCATCAAAATCCTGATTCCACGCCATATATTTTTGCATCACAACCGAATCAAATCTGGCCAGCATTGATTTTTTTGGCCGCAAATCCAGCGCACCCAATCTGGCCTGCGGCTTATTCAGATAATTTCGGGCAGTGGCCAGCGGCCCTGTGATATTGCCACTTTGACGATCAGCCGTGACTGGCACGGCGGCAAACACCGCATTTGCGCTCACCCATTGTGGATACGCCACCACCAGCTTCTGCACATCAGCCTTCGGCTTTCTGATAATGATGCCGTGACCGGCGGCAATGACCGTGTTGTTAAAGACATCAATATTGCGCGGCACATCATTATGCGGCTGAATATGCACCGCATCGCCAGACTGATTCACCAGCAGATTATTGTAAAAGCCAATATTGCCTTCGCCCTGAAACAGCGCCTCGTGAGGATTCTGATAAAAGAAATTGCCATAGACCTGATACAGATCTTCCTGGCCGCCCCCCGTTAAAGGCCAGTGCCCCACCAGCACATTGGGCCGGGCCATCTCAGGCAAACCACTGCCCGCCGCCTTGCTAAAGACATTGTGTCGAATGGTGGTGATGCGCTGCTCTTCCGGCATTCCGGCGACAGGCTCTCTTTTGTTCTGGTGTTTGATCTGCAGGTTATAACCCAGCGTATTCATAATCAGGTTATGTTCGATCAAACCACCGACAAAGGCATCGCTGCCATCGGAATTGCCCAGATAAATACCTGTGCCAGCGCCCTCAATCACATTGCCCCTGATTAGCCAATCCCAGGTCGGGCACTTGGTCGAAATCGCCACGGTCTGCTGATTATTGCCATGACCGCGGATCACCAGCCCCTCAAGGGTGATGTGATGCGCCCACTGGCCATGCCCTTCAGCCTTCACCGCACCCACAGGCAGGTTTCTGCCATCAAGCACAAGATCACGGATGGTGACGTAGGCTGAGTCGATAATACTGACCGTATTGTGGCCACGACGGGCCTGAAACAATGGTGGCTGCTGCGGATCAAGCGCAGCAATGGTAATGGCTTGGCCCGGCTTACCCAGTAGTTGATGGACAGGCAGGCCGTTTTGATACGACCCCGGCGCCAGCAACAGGGAATCACCGGCCTGCAGGGTTTTTAATAGCTGGCGATAGTTTTGCGGATTAGCCTGAAGTATCTCGGCTATGGCACACGGCTGAATAAGACATAAGACCAAAACAAGGATGGCGTGCTGTAGCCAATGCCCGCCATCCTTGAAAGACACAAGCAAACCACTATCCAGCCGAGGCCAGCTCCAGACAATCATGCCAGTCAGGCATCTGCAAACCAAACTGCCGCGCCAGCTTGTCGTTATTCAAAACAGAATATTTTGGCCGCTGGGCCGGGGTCGGATATTGCTCGGTATTGATAGCACCCAATGTCTCAAGCTGATGCGAGGCCTTGTCCGGATCCAGATCCAGCAACGCCCTGGCAAAACCATGCCAGCTGGTTTGACCGCTTGAGGTCAGGTGATAAGTGCCAGCACAATCGGCTAACAACTCACCCTGATGCCCCGCACTATGGGCAATCATCAAGCCTGTGGTTTCAGCGATCAAACGACTCCAGGTTGGGCTGCCGACCTGATCGGCGACAATATTCAGTTCCTGCCGCTCTTTGGCCAGGCGGCGGATGGTCAACAAAAAGTTCTGTCCACGGACACCGTAGACCCAGCTGGTACGCAGGATCAGATAGCGTTTGGCAACATTCCTGACAGCCTCTTCGCCAGCCCACTTGGTCTCACCATAGACATTGATGGGACAAGCGGCATCATCCTCAACATAAGGTGTGCCCTTGCTGCCGTCCCCCTTGCTACCATCAAAGACGTAATCAGTGGAATAATGGATTAGCGCCGCACCCAGCGTATTGGCCTCTTCCGCCATCACCCCAGGGGCAATGCCATTCACCGCCATTGCCAGATCAGGCTCCTGCTCCGCCTTGTCCACCGCCGTATAAGCAGCTGCATTGACGATCAGATCAGGTTTAATCTCACGAATACAAGCCCGCACACTATCAGCACTGGCCATATCGCACTGGTCGCGGCCGGGGGCGATAACTTCACCCATTGGCGCCAAAACACGGCACAGCTCATACCCGACCTGACCATCCCACCCCGTGACTAAAATCCGCATCAGGCAAACACCTCGGCCTCGGCCAAAGCTACCCCTGCCTCATCCTTGGCCGATAACAACGGTTCGCCGTCCAACGGCCAGTCAATTCCCAGAGCGGGGTCATTCCAGATAATCGAACGTTCAAACTCGGGGGCCCAATAATCCGTAGTCTTGTACAGCACCTCAGCATAGTCACTGGTGACAACAAAACCATGGGCAAAACCAGCCGGCACCCACAGTTGACGTTTATTCTCAGCCGACAATATCAGCCCAAAACTCTTACCAAAGGTCGGCGATGAACGACGCACATCCACCACCGCATCAAAGATTTCACCCTCAACCGCACGCACCAGTTTGCCCTGTGGCTGCTGAATCTGATAATGCAGACCGCGCAACACCCCCTTGGCCGAGCGGGAGTGATTATCCTGCACAAATGAATCCTGCACACCGGTCTGTTCGGCAAATGCCCGGGCGTTAAAACTCTCAAAGAAAAAACCTCTATCATCGCCAAACACCTTGGGTTCGATGATCAGCAGATCCGGGATTTCTGTCTCAATTACATTCATGACCAAATCTTCTCGTGTAATACGCGCATCAAATATTCGCCGTAACCGCTCTTTTGCAACGGTGCTGCCAGTGTTTCCAGTTGTTGCGCATCAATGAATTTCATACGATAGGCAATCTCTTCCGGGCAGGAAATCTTCAGCCCCTGGCGTTTCTCGATGGTCTCGATAAACAGCGAGGCCTCCAGCAGAGAACTATGTGTGCCGGTGTCCAACCAGGCAAGGCCACGGCTAAAACGCTCCACATGCAGGCGTTGCTGCTCCAGATAGATCTTATTGATATCGGTGATTTCCAGCTCGCCACGCGGCGATGGCTTCAGGTCAGCGGCCATCTCCACCACGTCGTTATCGTAAAAATAAAGCCCGGTAACGGCGTAGTTGGATTTGGGTTCAGTGGGTTTCTCTTCCAGCGACACCGCTTTACCCGCATCATCAAAGTCAACCACACCATAACGCTCAGGATCACTCACCATATAGGCAAACACGGTGGCGCCATCAGCCTGGGCATTGGCCTGTTGCAGTTGTACCGAAAGATCATGGCCATAAAAGATGTTGTCGCCCAAAACCAGCGCGCTAGGATCATTGCCAACAAACTCACGACCGATGATGAAGGCCTGCGCCAGCCCCTCGGGTTCGGCCTGAACCTCATATTGAATATTCAGCCCCCACTGCGAACCATCGCCCAGCAACATTTCAAAACGAGGTGTGTCCTGTGGCGTAGAGATAATCAGAATATCGCGGATACCCGCCAGCATCAGCACCGACAGCGGATAGTAGATCATGGGCTTGTCGTAGACCGGGATCAGCTGTTTCGACACCGCCTGGGTCACCGGATAGAGGCGTGTGCCCGAACCACCGGCGAGGATAATGCCTTTACGGCGCACTGCATTGCTCATGACTTTTTCTCCAGTCCCAGTCGTTCGCCCTGATAATCCGCCGCCGTCACCTCACGCCACCAGTCGGCCTTTTCCATATACCACTCGACCGTCTTGCGCAGGCCAGTCTCAAAGCTCTCTTGCGGCTTCCAGCCCAGTTCGCGTTCGATCTTGCTGGCATCGATAGCATAACGTTGATCGTGGCCAGGCCTGTCGGTGACATAGGTGATCAGCTCGGCATAGGGCTGGCCATTGGCGGCAGGACGCAGCTCATCCAGCGTCGCGCAAATGGTCTGCACCACTTCCAGATTGGTCTTCTCGTTGTGACCACCAATGTTGTAGGTCTCACCCACCACACCGGTTTCCAGCACCAGCCGCAAGGCACGGGCATGATCCTCAACAAACAGCCAATCACGAATATTGTCACCCTTGCCATAAATCGGCAGCGGCTTGCCATCCAGGGCATTCAGAATAATCAGCGGAATCAATTTTTCAGGAAACTGGTAAGGGCCATAGTTATTAGAGCAATTGGTCATCAGCGTCGGCAGGCCATAAGTATGGTGCCAGGCCCGAACCAGGTGATCAGAAGAGGCCTTACTAGCAGAATAGGGTGAATTTGGCTGATAGGTCGAATCCTCGCGAAAAAAGCCCTCAGCCCCCAGCGAACCAAACACCTCATCGGTAGAAATATGGTGAAAACGGAAGGCATCGCGCTTGACCCCATCCAGGCCATTCCAGTAGGCCCGTGCCGCCTCCAGCAAAGTATAGGTGCCAACAATATTGGACTGGATAAAATCCGCCGGGCCATCGATAGAGCGGTCGACATGCGACTCAGCTGCCAAATGCATGATGGCATCGGGCTGATATTTGTCGAACAACCCCGTAATCGCCGCCGCATCGCAGATATCCACCTGCTCAAAACAGTGACGCGGATCATCCAGCGCAGCATCCAAAGTGGCCAGATTGCCAGCATAGGTCAGCTTATCGATGTTCACCACCTGCACATCGGTCTCGGCGATAAACTGGCGAATCACCGCTGAACCTATAAAACCGGCACCGCCGGTGACAAAAATTGTTTTATTGTTTGTTGTCATCAGATATAGGACTCAATCATTGCTATCAAAAATTAAACCCGGAATTATACGTGATTCATTGAAGAAATCCCCTACCGGCATCCATACACCGCAAACTCAAACAGCTAAAGCTGTAAAAACAATAAGATAAAGCAAGAGTGATCCATACCCCATACTGCCTTTCAAAACAAAAACACACCCCTCATCCAAGCCCTACCAGCAAACCCCAGCTCGAAATAAATACCCAAACCAGCCTGGTTGCTGAAACAATAAAGGTTGATATAATCCCACGCCATGTATGGGGGTTGAGTTGTGAACCACTTGGCGCGAGAAGCAAGGAAACCGTAATGCAATTTATTCACAACACCATGGCGCAATTTCATTTAACACAGAATAAAACCTGCCCCTCCCACGCCCCATCGTCAACCCTTAAGACATCCGCACAAAACCAATTAACACTGGATCAGTTGTTCATGCATCACAACTTCATTAGCTTTTAACATCTTGTGAGCATTACTTTAAATCATGCCAAACATGCCGCTATAAACAACGGTGATACAACATAGGCAATCACAACGGCTACAGAACCAGAAAAAACATTCCAATAAACTGACATAATAGAAAGCTCGCCACGGAATCTAGAAACAAATGCTGAAGTTGTTAAAAAACCTGATCTCATACCGCGAACTCATCATGGTGCTGGCATGGAAAAACATTGCCGTACGCTATAAACAGGCCTACATGGGGCTGGTCTGGGCTGTCCTTAAACCCCTCACCCTGATGTTGATTTTTACCCTGGTTAAAAGCTTTGTTGGCATCGACAGTGGCGACATTCCTTACCCACTACTGGTATTCGCCGCGCTCATGCCATGGATATTTTTTCAGGAATCCGCCTCAGAAGGCGTCACCAGCGTAGTCGCCCACACCGCCCTGATCAAAAAAATATACTTCCCCAGGGAAATATTCCCCCTGGTCGCCATGGCCACAAAACTACTTGAGCTAGTGATCGGCTTTTTCATTCTCGGCCTGTTAATGGCCTACTACGGCTACATGCCAACCGCGACAGCCATATGGATTCCGTTCATTTTCCTTTACACCATGACAGTTGCACTCTGCATCAGCCTGTTTGGCTCTGCCGTCAATGTCTATTTTCGTGATATGGGGCAGGCACTGCCAGTGGTCTTATCACTGTTCATGTACGCCTCACCCGTCATCTACCCCTTGTCACTGGTAAAAGAAAAACTGCTGATTCAGCAAGTCGCAGGCGACTGGTCTAACACCCTCTACACCATATATACCCTTAATCCATTGGCCGGCATCATCGATGCCTTTCAGGGCGCATTATTCAGAGGCGAATCACCCGACATAAACACCATGTTACCCGGCATAATACTGACATTAATCATACTCCCCTTCAGCTACCTGTATTTCAAGCGGGCTGAAGCTCACTTCGCTGACGTAATTTAAGAGCAAAACAATGGCCGTTATTGAAGTAAATAATCTGACTAAAGAGTACCGACTCGGCGCACTGAGCACCCTTAAGGACAGCGCAACAAACCTGCTCAAAAAAACCCAGGGCAAACCAGTCGCAGAGCGCAAACAGTTCAAGGCGCTCGATAACATCAATTTTAAAATAGAAAAGGGTGAAGTTGTCGGTCTGATTGGTACTAATGGCGCAGGAAAAAGCACCCTGCTAAAGCATCTAGCCCACATCACCACCCCCACCTCTGGCGAAGTTATTGTTAATGGCACCGTAGCCCCCCTTATTGAGGTAGGCGCGGGGTTTGTACCTGACCTAACTGGCAGAGAAAACATCTACCTGAACGGCAGCATTATGGGGCTGAAACGCAAACAGATCGATGAAAAAATTGATGAAATCATTGATTTTGCTGAGATTGAGGAATTCATTGATACCCCCGTCAAACGCTACAGCTCAGGCATGGCCGTGCGCTTAGGCTTTGCAGTTGCAACGAGTATCGATGCTGACATATTGATTGTGGATGAAGTATTGGCAGTAGGTGATCTTGCCTTCCAGCGTAAATGCTTTGAAAGAATGGAAAATTTAATTAAGCGACAGAATAAAACAGTCTTCTTGGTAAGCCACAATATTCGCCAGATCGAACGTTTATGTTCAAGGGCGCTATTACTAGATCATGGAAGAATCTTATCCGATGCAAGTCCTGGCGATGTAACTGAGCTATTTTACAAAAGAAGCAATGAGAAAATCCAGCAAAGACAATTAGCAGTATCACAAAAACACCTTGCGACTAAGGGCTCTGGTGAAATGGAGTTACTGGACATAGCAATACTTAACAATGAAGGTAATCCTGTAGAAGAAATAAGCAGTAACACCCCACTAACAATAAGAGTTAAATTCGAGCTAAAAACAGATTTTGATAAGCCTGAATTGGTCGTTGGCACACATAGAACTGATTTCGTTTATTTGTCATCCTCCTCAACAGCGCTAATTGAGGACAGACCCTCGTTTAAAGCAGGCATTCACACCGTAGATTACTGTGTAGAACACTTTCCTTTAATCCCCGGCGTTTATTGTGTGAGGGTTGCATTTTTTGATGCTAATGGAAGGCAAGTGTTCCACGGCGAAACTCTAAAAACATTTTCTTTGACAGGTGAGAGAAAGAGAGCAGGCAGTCGCACGCTTGAACTTCCAACAGAATGGCGAATCGAAGGCAATAAATACCATGTGTAAATACAATCAGATAAGCCGAAACCACCTAACCGACAGCATAATTCAAGACCAAAACACATCAATAGTTACTATTACAAGCCAGCAATTAACACAAAACGAGCATTGAATATGCTATTTAGAAAAAAGAAAATATTCTGCATTGGCAGAAATAAAACGGGAACAACCTCACTCGAACAAGCTCTTAAATCCTTTGGTTACAAGCTTGGCGATCAGGCCAGAGCAGAATTACTAATGGACGAATGGGCTAAACGTGATTTCCGAAAAATTATAAAGTTTTGCAAAACTGCTAATGCGTTTCAGGATGCACCATTTAGTTACGACTTCACTTTTCAGGCGCTTGACAGCGCATTTCCTGAATCAAAGTTCATCCTAACTATTAGAAACAATGCAAATGAATGGTATGAATCCGTTACACGTTTCCACACCAAACTAGTTGGTAAAAACAGATTACCAACGGCAAGTGATTTAAAAGAATTCCCCTATAGATATAAAGGGTGGATATGGGAACAGGCACAAGCACTATACGGAATTGATGAAACGACATTATACGACAAAGAAATCTATACCAAGCACTACGAAAATTATAATGCTCGTGTGCTTGATTATTTCAGGCAGAGACCTAATGACCTGTTAATCTTAAATATTGAAGACCCCTCATCAATGAAATCTCTATGTGATTTTTTAGACATTAAATTCACAGGTCAACAAATGCCACATTTAAACCAGTCTAAATAAGAATTAACAGATGATAAATGTTACCAAACCCTTCCTTCCGCCAAAAGAAGAATATCAAAAATATATTGACGGCATATGGCAACGCAATTGGCTGACCAATAACGGCCCGTTAGCAAATGAGCTTGAGCTAAAACTTAAACAGCACCTATCACTAAAACACCTGCTCTTTGTCAGCAATGGCACCACAGCACTTCAATTGGCAATAAGGGCGCTTGATTTACAGGGGGAAATAATCACCACGCCTTTTTCCTATGTTGCCACCACAACTTCAATTGCATGGGAAAACTGCACACCCATTTTTGTGGATATCGATAAAAACTCACTCAATATAAACCCACAACTCATAGAACAAGCCATAACCCCAAATACCAGCGCGATTTTAGCGACACATGTATTTGGCAATCCTTGCGATATTGATGCCATAGATGCGATTGCAGACAAACATAACCTAAGAGTAATTTATGATGCAGCACATTGCTTTGGGACACAGTATAAAGGCCAGTCAGTACTTAACTATGGTGACATAAGCTGCATTAGTTTTCATGCTACCAAATTATTTCACACTGTCGAAGGCGGTGCTGTCATCACAAAATCACCAAAATTATTAAAAAAACTGGCCTACTTGCGAAATTTCGGCCACGACGGTCCTTATAAATTTAACGGGATTGGTATTAATGGAAAAAACTCAGAAATTCACGCCGCCATGGGCTTATGTAATCTAAATCATATTGACGACATCATGAACAAAAGAAAAACAGATAGCCTTCGATATGATCAATGGCTACTAGACCTGGAATGCCAGCGCCCTGAAATCAATGCCCAGAGTGAATATAACTTTTCCTATTATCCTATCATTTTCAAAAATGAAGATATTTGTCTTAGCGTACTAAACGAATTACAAAAACATAATGTTTTTTCGCGACGTTATTTCTACCCATCGCTATCAACACTAGAATATGTGCCTAAAAGCCAGTGCACGACATCGGAAAATATTGCTTCACGAATTTTATGCTTACCCCTATATTATGATTTAAGCAGCACAGAGATAGATATGATTTGTCGATATATCAAACGATATTTTCAATATAAGCAATAAATTGCAAGCATCTAGATATGAAAGTCAGCATAATGCAACCGTATTTTTTCCCTTACATTGGTTACTGGCAATTACTAAATGCCACTGACGTGTTTGTTATATATGATGATGTTAATTACATTAAACAGGGATATATCAATCGCAACTCCATTTTGATTGATGGCAATTCAAAAAGAATAACCTTAGAAGTCATTGGTGCAAGTTCAAACAAGCTGATCAATGAAGTACAAGTTGGCAATAATACAAAAAAGCTTTTAAAAGGAATTGAACAGGCGTACAAAAAAAGCCCTGAGTACGAAGATTCTTACACAGTAATAAAATCGATCCTTGAATACCCTGAAAAAAATATTGCAAAATTCATAGGCCATTCACTTCAGTCCATCGCAGATTTTTTATCAATTGACACTACAGTTATCTATTCTAGCGAACTAGAAAAAAACAACAATTTAAGAGGTCAGGAAAAAGTTATAGATATCTGCCGACACCTCAAGGCTTCAGAATATATCAACGCAATTGGAGGAAAAGAACTTTATGATAAAGAAACATTCCTAAAGTCAGGAATTGAACTCAGATTTTTAGAAACTGGCATAATTAACTATAAACAATTTAACAACAACTTTGTACCCACCTTATCTATCATTGACATAATGATGTTTAACACAAAAAACGACATCAAAAAAATTCTGAATAACTACAAGTTAGCTTAGTAAAAAATAATAAATAATTACTATCAATCAAAAAGATGTCTAAATTTAAACAAAAAATCGCTATTCATAGCGCACCAAGATCAGGGTCGACTTGGCTTGGTGAGATTTTTAATAGCTCACCTAAGACCACCTATAAATTTCAGCCATTATTTTCATATGCGTTTAAAAATTACTTAACACCCACCTCCTCTACAAAAGACATCAATAATTTTTTTTTAGAGATAGAAAAAAGTGATGATAAATTTCTAAACCAAATAGATCAAAAGGATAACGGCAGTAGCCCAATATTTAAAAAAAATATTCACCAGCAATTCATTGTCTATAAAGAAGTTCGTTATCACAACATTCTTGAACATCTTCTTGCTACCGACAGTGAAATGATATTAGTTGGATTAATCAGAAACCCTTTATCAGTCATATCGTCTTGGCTCCGAGCACCTAAAGAATTTAGAGCTGATTTAGGCTGGAATGAATCTAGTGAGTGGCGCTATGCCGAACTTAAAAACCAAGGAATGCCAGAAGAATTCAATGGCTATGAAAAATGGAAGGAAACAGCAAATATATTCCACAAATTAAAGAAGAAATTCCCTGGCCGAGTTTATATAATCAACTATCAAAAATTATTAGAAAACACACTGACTGAAGTTCAAGGAGTATTTGATTTTTGTGGAATACCAACTGAAGATCAAACGTTAAAATTTATACGCCAAAGCAGCACGTCAACAAACAATGATGCTTACTCAGTGTACCGCTGCAATCAGTCAGATGACAAATGGAAAACTCAGTTAAACCCTGAAATAGCCAAACAAATCATTGATGATTTGAGAGATTCTGAATTAGCGGTGTACCTAAACATCCCAAACCTATTAAGCTAAAAACATGAACAAACCGTTATTGACAATAATCTGCATGACCTACAATCAAGAGAAATTCATTACTCATGCAATTGAAGGCTTTCTATTACAGAAAACAAATTTTCCTATCGAAATCATTATCCACGATGACTGTTCAACTGACAAAACAAGAGAAATCATACAAACATATACCAACAAACACCCCAATCTGATAAAGCCAATATTTCAATCTGAAAATCAATTTTCTAAAGGCATAAAAATACAGCCTAGCGTTCTACCAAAATGCAAAGGAAAATACATTGCTCTTTGTGAAGGCGATGATTACTGGAATGACCCATATAAACTTCAAAAACAAGTAGATTTCCTGGAACAAGACCCAGGATATGTTTTATGTTGGACACGGTTTAACACACTAGATGATGCAACTGGAAATTTACGTCCAGACAATAATGGCGACTATTTTTCCAATGAAAATGGCATTGACTTTGATTTCGACATTTTCGCCAAAGGATGGCATATCGGAATGCAAACATTGGTATATAAGCGCAACGCACTAATCAATAATAATCATTTCAATAACGAACATTACAGAGATGTATTTTTAATTAGTGATTTACTGACTGTAGGTAAAGGCCATTGCTTAAACGATATAACAGCAGTCTATAGAGTCCATTCAGCTGGAATATACTCATCAACAGACGAACTAGCTAGAGCCAAGATTGGCGCCGTGATGTATAGAGAAATATATAAAACATATAGCGACAACCCCTTTCTTAAATCAAAATATAAAAAATTCACCACTTCTTACATTAAATGTTTAATAAAAAAAGAGAAATATAGCGAGGCCTTGTTAACACTCGTCGAACTGGAAAAGCTTACCACTGCCCCGTTGAAGTGCAAAAATGAGCTATACAACCACATTGAAGAGGATTTATTTACACCTATAGCCAATCAACTTAAACAAAGAGATGAACGATTCAGGCAAAAAGAAGCGGAACTAAATCACATATACCAAAGCTTGTCTTATAAAATAGGCAGAACTATTACTTTACCTGCCAGATGGATTAGCAATCTTCCAAAATTATCATCGTCATTAATTTCTAAACTAGAATCGACTAATAAAAGAAACAAAAGAGAATTAGAAAGCAAAGGCATTATATTCATTGATAAAAATAAAATATCGAACGACATCGATCATTTAAAACCACTGCCAACACTAAGCAAAAATACCACACAGAGGCTAATTGTCTCACTTACCTCTTTTCCTGAAAGGATACCTGAAATCTTCTTCACCCTATATTCTCTGATAAACCAAACTACACAACCTGACATGTTAATTCTTTGGTTAGCAGAGGAGCAATTCCCCCATAAAGAGGATGATTTGCCAGAAAGAGTTTTGAACCTAAAAAACAAAGGACTCACAATCAAGTGGTGTAAAGACTTAAAATCATACAAAAAGCTTATCTTTGCACTAAAAGAATATCCAAATGACATTATCGTTACTGCAGACGATGACATATTTTATCCAGAAACTTGGTTAGAACGATTACATAAATCATACTTGCATACCCCTCATAACATTCATTGCCATCGAGCACATCGAATCACTTTTAATGCTAGTGGTGATATGGATAGTTATAATGTTTGGCCTAAATGCATCACAACCAGTGACTCTACATATTTAAATTTCTGCACAACTGGGGGAGGTGTATTATACCCAGCAGGATCGTTATATAAGGACGCTTTAAACGAAGAGTTATTTATGAAACTGTGCCCAACAGCTGATGACATATGGTTCTGGGCGATGGCCGTTTTAAATAACACAAAAATTCAGGTGGTTGATTCAAATATAACTGACTTAATCTATGTTGATCCCGAGCTGGAGTTTCAGATGAAGGATGGCATCACTCTGTATCAGACCAATATAATTAATAATGACAAACAATTAAAAGAGATGAGTAATTATTATAATGAAATAATAGATCATCTAATTACCGAAAATTCTCAGCCGCTTCATTATCAATAAATTAAACATTAAGATGACTACAAAAAATAACTAGACTTAGTTCTTCATGCCTTAAGCTTACGTTGCACTACATCAACCACTATCATAAGTATTCATATCGCCAATGCCACCACCAGATAAATTAAATATTGTATTGTCTTGGTTCATGAATGACTGGGGCGAGTTTGGCCGCACTTATGAAAAGGTTGCGATCACGCTTTCACAACATGAGCGCATTGGCCATGTATTAGTGGTCTTGCCCCCCGTTAGGCACCCACAAAAAATATCTGCGCCATTTTCTATCCAAAAAATATCAAAAAAATTAAGCGTCTGTACGCCATCTGTAAAAGTAATTGATGGCAGCGGCAGTTTTTATCGCTTCAGAACATGGGCAAATGAGACTTTGCCAGGAATTGTTTTTAAAAACACATTAAAGAAACTTGGATATAACAAAGCCAACACCATGTTGTGGTTATTCCCACCCAGTCGATATATTGAAACTTTGCTAGAAAGTGTGCCCCATGCTTATAAGGTCACTCAGATTGTCGACAACAACACCTTCCACTCAGATATGTCTGAAAAAGAAGTTGCAGTCATTGACGCTCAATACAAAAGGCTGGCCAGCATTTCAGATACTGTTATCACATCATCTGATTTGAATTTCGACTTTTTTAAAGACCTCAATAGCAATACATTCAAGTTTATTAACGCGGTAGATTCACAATTTATAGGGATAGCCTCTGAGCTTCCTCATAAAACAAACAACACTCGGCCGAAACTATTGTATGTTGGCTGGATAAGCCAACGAACAGATATGGCGCTATTAAAATACATTGCGCAAAACAGGCCTGATTACGATGTCATTATTGCTGGCCCAGACGAAGGCCCGTTGGAAGAGTCGAATATCCAGGCCTTAGATAATGTCACTTACCTTGGCAAGGTGGCTTATTCTACGCTACCAGAACTTTTCTCCAGTTGTGATATCTGCCTGATTCCCCACAAAGACAATAAATACAGTCAATCCATGAGCCCACTTAAACTATTTCAGTATTTAGCCTCTGGGCGGCCTGTTGTTTCAACAGACATAGGTGGCATCGACCACTGGAAAGCGCTAATTCATATAGCCAATAGCTATGCTCAGTTTATTGAGCAAATTGACTATGTGCTTGTTAATGACAATATAGAGCTAAGTAAAACCCGAATTTCTGAGGCCCGAAAAGAAACCTGGGAAATCAGGGTGAATGATATGCTCAATACCATCCTAGCCAAGCACTCATAGCCCGCCAAGGTATTAGATACTGCCTCTTAATGTTGGCCGGCTACAAGCGAGTAGCTAGTCTTTTGTGCTAACAAAAACATCCATGAATTCAGGTGCAATGCCTACAGCCCCATCCTTTATTCTATATATTTGTGTGGCCAGACCACTTGCCCTATAAATCGCTTGAACTAGATCTTTACCCCAATCGGTTGCAACCAGGCTGCCCTTCTCTCGGTCGATTGGATTACCGTGATAAACAGGTTTTTCCAGGTATTCAATGCCATTACCCCGGTCAGTCGCTCGTATTCGGGTAGATGATTTTGGATTCCACGGGATGGTGAATATGTGGCAGCCCCCGGGCTTCAATGTGCGTGAAATTTCCTTAAATGCATTATCTGGATTTATTACGTGTTCAAAGACATCCTGCGTGACTACCAAATCAAAAGAATTATCTGCAAACGTTAAATTGCGTAAATCCTGGCACTGAAAGCCGGCCCTCTTTTCTCCAAGAGCGACATCAGTAAAGAATTGACTAGAAATATAATGTTTGCAGTGCTTCATCAATTTTTCTGAAACAGCGCCATCAGGCGATGATTCGTGAACAGCTAATTCTCTATATTCTGGGCATATCTCATCTATCACCATCATTAGGGCTCGCTCCCTGGGTGATGATTTGCAAACCAGACACCTCAACCCCTCCCGTGGTCGCCAATCAGACATATAAAAAAGCGTTCGGTGACCACAAACCGGACACTTACCCAACCGGGATCTTTTGGTCATTATTGCAGTTGAGATATTTGCTACTCGGCCCATTCGTTTTGATAAAATAGGCCCACTTTCCAGCAGCTTCCAATATTGCACTTTAAGGCTTTGCATCCCCACTTCCCCCGAATGAAAATTAACAAATATTTAAATAGATCATGAAACTAGTTTGAACAGCCAGCCCCTAAAGCCTCCAGGAAATTGTCGTGTGACTGGATGAAATATAGCACCCGCCCGTTTTTTTAACATATGTAGAAAAATTGTACGCAAAGCAACCTCTTCTACATCAGCATTTAATACTCGCCCCTGTAGAGGCACGGAACGGGTTGATGGATCATCGGCCCACCACGGGTTAAAAGGGTGGTCAGTACAAAAGCGCATGCCAAATAACTGTGCATACATCGGGATTTTGTATTCCAAAAACCCGGGTTCTGGCTTGTCAATTTTCGAATAGGCATCCAGAAAGCGCTTGGGTAAACAGGCGACGATAAATTGGCAGCACAATGGCTCTGATGCATAGCCTTTTTCAGTGGTTAAATAATTTAGGAAATGCTCGTATTGCTCTCTTCTTTCAGTTCCCTTCTTTATCCACCACCACCAATTCTCCACTTCTGCCACTGGGCGTAAGCCTGACAATAGGATTTCGTCTTGTTTTAGCGTTTTAAAGAGTTCTGTCACGGGCTTAAGCACCAACATATCCCACTGGGCAATGAATATCGTATCCCATGACAGCGATTTTCCACGTTCCCGATACCAGTGGTTTATCATCAAATCCCCATGCTGCCATTTCCATTGGGGATCATCAGTTTCATCAAAAGCGTAAAAATCATCAAGGTAGGGCATTAACTGGGTTTGAAACGACTCGGCTTCACTGCTTTCGCCGCCAAAAAGACCAAATATAGGGGTGTCAGGGTTATGCTGCCTTAATATTTGCAGGCGGTTTTCACACAGTGGAATATCTTTATAAAACCAAAACAGAATAGCCAGTTTCATGAAAAAAATTATCCCTTTATATCAATCAGTTAAGTTTAGAGGCTGGCGATATTTTTTTGCTTTTACCACGTCAATTGGATGATAATAACACCAGTTTCAATTGTGAACATCGACTGAAACTACCCCAACAATGGCGAGCCCACTTGATAGCACTGGTGTAAAAATAATAAGCGGCAAGTTAATTACCCTATGGACCCTATATCAAAAAGAATGTTTATGAGCGCAGGCCAGCATGGCCCCATTGTTCTCATGTATCACTCTGTCACCCCAGGAAAGTCCACCCCACAATGGACATGGGCCGTTTCGCATCAGTCATTTTGTGATCAGTTGGATTTACTAATTTCACATGGTTGGTCAACGGTTCGGTTTAGTGACCTTGCTTCTCTTTCTAACATTCCAGAAAAATCAGTTGCCATTACGTTTGATGATGGCTACGCGGATAATTACGCGGCCTTTGAAGCCCTCAAAAGCAGGGGCATGTGTGCAACATGGTTTATTGTCAGCAAAGATATTGGCAGTATTTCAAGCTGGTCTGATCCTGACTCACCCAACCTACCCATGTTGTCAGTTGAGCAGCTGCATGAAATGCATAACGCTGGCATGGAGATTGGCGCGCACAGTCGTAGTCACGCCAGGCTGCCCCAGCTAAATGCTACTGATTTAGCTGATGAGGTGTCCGGCGCTCGCGATGAGCTTAGCCAGGCAATGGGGTTTTCAATTAATAGCTTTGCCTACCCCTATGGCTTATTTAATGACCAGGTTGTTGACGCTGTAAAGGATGCTGGATATAAAATTGCCTGCACCACACGATCAGGATGGGCGATGAAAAACACTGACGTGTTACGCATAAAACGTCTGTCTGTTTACGCACAAGATGACTTGAGCAGCTTTGCCCGAAAACTTGCATTTATTGATAATGATGCATCATGGGGAAAATTATTGAAATATGCGTTTAGTAGACTAATTAGCAGACTGAGGCCACATTAAACCAAGCCTTATGAATTCTACAAGTTATCCACTTATCTCAGTTGTCATCCCATGCTTTAATGGCGAGACGTATCTAGCGGACTCTGTTGATTCAGTTCTCAAACAAAGTTACCCAAACATAGAGTTAATTGTTGTTGATGATGGCTCGACAGATAATTCACCTGTGGTAATGGCACAGTACGCTGACAAAATCATCACTGTCAGACAAGCCAATGCAGGCCTGCCTGCGGCCAGAAATAGCGGAATAAAAATTGCGAAAGGTGAGTTTATTGCTTTTCTCGATGCCGATGACTATTGGGACACAGATTTTCTTTTGGAAATGCATACAGCAATACAGGCTAGCGATGCTGGGATAGCCTATTGTGGCTGGCAAAACATCGGTTTACCGGGCCAACGTGGTAAACCATTTATTCCACCCAACTATGAAATTGACCCTGAAAAAATACCAAAACTAATTGAGAATGCTCGTTGGCCGGTTCACGCTGCACTTGTTCGCATGAGCGTATGCAATAAGATTAATGGGTTTAACCCTCTTTTAAAGAGCTGTGAAGATTTTGCCTTCTGGATAAGAACAGCCACAACCAATAAAATTGTGCTCGTGCCAAAGGTACTTGCCTATTATCGTCATCACGGCGAACAAATGACCAGTAATAGACTTCGAATTACCTCTTATCGTTTAAGGGTGCAGCAAGAGTTTTTAAATGAGTTTCCTGACATTGCCGAAAGTCTTGGTCAAAAAAAGGTACAGCAGATAATTTTTGGCAACCTGTTACAAAAGGGTTATGAAGCATACTGGCAACGAGACCTTGATACGGCACGTTTTGCATTCAGAGCTGTGCTTAAATCAAAACACTTCAAACGCAATGATTTAAAATACTTATTACCCTCGTTGCTGCCCAAATGGTTTCATAAACGCCTTATTGGTTTGGCTAGTCAGCCTGAAAAAGGTGACATGCAATGAGCCTGCTCACCGTTGCAATCTGTAGTTTTAACCGCTCTCAGAACCTGCCTCGGCTCATTTCAGCCTTAAGGCAACAAACATGCTCCATTCCGTTCGAAATTTTTGTTGTCGATAACAATAGCTCTGACGATACCCAGCAAGTTTTGGCTGAGCTGTCTAAACTTGATGGCGCTGCACTACGCTACTGCATTGAGCAAGAGCAGGGAATTGTCCATGCCAGAAACCGGGTTCTCAAAGAGTCCATAGATAGTGATTATCTGTTATTTATTGATGATGATGAACTTCCCGGCGAATCTTTATTAGAGGCTGCGACACAGGCACTGGCAATTGAACACGCTGATTGTGTTGGCGGTGCCATCGATGTTGAGGTCAATGAGAATACACCACCGTGGTTGTCAGAAGAACTCATGGGGTTTTTGGGACGTTTAAATTATGGCGATAAGCCATTCTGGATTTCTGATCATTCCACGCCTATATGGAGTGGCAACATTGCCTACAACATGAAGCTTTTTCGGCAAGATCCCAGTCTCAGTTTCGACATCAGATACAATCGAGTCGGCAAGGGCGTTGGCGGCGGTGAAGATGCCGCTATGTTTTGGAAATTAATTGATAAGCAAACAAAAATCCGCTACCGCCCTGATATGCTAGTCATCCACCTGGTTGAACCCTGGCGTCTCAAGCGACGCTATTTCCTGAAACTGCATTATCTCGCTGGCCTTAGGCAAGGACAGCACAAGTTGCCAGACTACCCCAAAGCTATATTGGGCGTGCCGCCCTTTTTGGTTTCTCAATTTATCAGGCAATGCGTCAAAACATTAACAACAATGTTATTTCACCGCCCCAACCTGATTCGACAATGTATGAATACTACTCACGCTTGGGGCAGCATCATTGGCTATGCGAAGCGCAAACACGTTAACAAAGGTTAGTTAACTAAGCATCTATGACTTATATTCCAATCCAGCCAGGCAATTTATTGCCATGTTATGGTTGTACACGAATGTTCTGGATTTATGTATGAAAACTAAAACGCTGACAGTACTAATTTGTACCCATAACCGGGCAGAATTATTACAAAGGGCACTTGATTCACTCCAACTCGCCTCACGCCCAACTGACTGGCATATTTGCATTCTTGTCGCTGCGAATGCCTGTACTGATAGCAGCCACCAACTCCTCGAAGAGAAAAAGTCAGCAGCTCAAAAAGATTCATCACAACTTCCTCTGAACTGGATTTCTGAGCCTAAACCAGGCAAATCCTTCGCCTTGAACACAGCAATTCCCCTCATCAAATCAAGCGACGTCATTGCTTTTGTTGATGATGACCATCGTGTTGACACTCATTTCCTTACTGCAATTTGCACTGCTGCGGATAACAATCCCAACATAGACATGTTTTGTGGCCGTATTTTGCCCGAATGGGATGGAACAGAACCCAGCTGGGTTCATGATGAGGGTCCCTACAAAATCCGCCCCCTACCTATCCCCCGGAGCGATGGTGGCCCTACGGAAAAAGAATTAACTGAAAATGACCGGACACCGGGCGGAGGCAATCTATCTATACGGGGTAAGGTCTTTGATAATGTCGGCACATTCTCAACCGAGCTCGGGCCACACGGCCATGACCTGGGCGGTGGTGAAGATAGCGCCTTTATTCACACCGCTCTGTCCAAGGGGCATCGATTAATTTATATCCCTGATATTGTGCAATATCACCACGTTGATCATAGTCGTCTCAAATTCGGCTATGTATTACGCAAGGCATACCATCGTGCACGTAGCGATGCCGCCATGAAAAATATTCGCTCTGGCATGCCTGCCTATCTCTGGCGAAAGCTTGCACAGCACCTGACTCTTACCATCTTTGCATTCAGCATTTCTCGCTTTAGGTTCTTTTTACTCAGATCAGCTGCAACCCTTGGCGAGATGGACGGAATCCGTTCGACAAAATTTAAGCGTTCAACACGTCCTGTAGAAAAACGCCGAAATATACGATTTTCCATCGGCATGCTTGCCATGCTGGTGACAGGAATCACTGCCTCACTGGTAAGCAACTCTAACAATTTTGTGCTTGGCTTTGGTGCTGTCTTATTCACTGCAACTGGCTTTACACTCTTAATTGCAGTTAAGTCTATTGTCGATTTCAGCCACACAGGGCCACGACTTAACAAGGAAATATTCGGTCATTATCGTCTTTATGCTTTAATGGCATTATTGCGATTGTTGGGTTTTTCATTCCTTATTCTATGTACGCTCGCCAGCCTGGGCGTCATATCCTATTTCTCTATTGCGACCCTGTCAGGTTGGTCACCAAACATTTTGTATAGTGTTATCGCTGCCAGTGGAACCATTTTAGCCCTAAGCGCTTTGCAATTCAGTCGCCAGCTACTATTCTTACCCGCCAGTATTGCCATCTCATATAATTATCGGATTAGCCGCCTATACCCCTTTTGGCGAACGTTATCACCAAAAAGATTGCGTATAGCAACATGGCTGGCGCTGGGATCACCTGCACTGTTGGTCTCGATAACTACGGCAAACATGCTCGTTATCAACAACTTTACCTCTGCCCTGGCCTTTGGCTCAGCCATTGTCTTTTTTCTTTTGCTGGCAATGTGGTTACGCCCCTCTGAAGCGAAAGCAAAAAAACATAACTCAACGTACTCACAACCAAACATCATCATGATAGGTTCTGATACCTTGCGTTCTGATCGGCTTGATGGCAGTTATGAAAAAAATATTGCACCTTATCTCAAGCAACTAAGGGAACAAGGCACTTTTTTTAGCCAATGTCATGTTCCATGCGCAAGAACAGCCCCTAGCCTGATCTCTATGCTGACTGGTTGTTGGCCTCATCGATTCGGTGTACGTGACAACTTTGTTCCTGATGCGACAACAAACCTTACTGTTAAAACCTTACCCCAAACATTAACTGAGCACGGCTATCAAACTGCCACCTTATCCGACTGGTGTGGTGCAGACATGGCCAAATTTTCGATGGGGTTTGATTACACAGATGTACCGGAAGATCAGTGGAATATAAAACTTTTTATTCGCCAAGGCCCAAAAGATTTACGCCTGTTCCTTTCATTATTTAGCCAAAATCATCTTGGCAAATGTTATCTACCCGAAATTTTCTACCTGGGCGGCATACCTCAGACCAATACAGTTGGCCGAGAAGCCAGACACCTTATTAATCATCTTGCGGAAGAAGACCAGCCCTTCTTGTTGAATGTCTTCTTATCGACGACCCACGGCCCCTTTGGCAGCGAATATCCGTACTACACACGTTATTCAACCCCTGATTATGATGGTGAGTCGAAATTCATCATGTCCAGGGTAAGCGATCCCTGGGAAATCATCCGGCGTCAGGGCGAACCCAAGGAGGAGTTTGATCTTGAGCAGATTATCAATCTCTATGATGGAAGTGTCACTCGGTTTGACGATGAAATTCGTAGAACAATGGCCCACTTAGAACAGTCTGGACTGACAGAAAACACTATCGTAGTTATCTACTCTGACCATGGAATGGAGTTTTTCGAACATGATACCTGGGGCCAAGGCAACTCTGCGATCAGCGATGTCTCCAGCCGAATCCCATTATTAATTACCGGCCCTGGCTTACCTCAAAGCAGATATATCACCCAGCCTGTCCGCAGTATCGATATCACACCGACACTTTTGGACTTGGTTGGCATCAAGCCTGCAGATAACATGGATGGAATTTCGTTAAAACCTGGTATTTTAGATTCCTGCATCGAAACAAACCTGGATATTTACAATGAGACTGGCATCTGGCTGACCGACCTCCCCGGCATGCCTAAAGATCATCTAAGATACCCTAAATTATTAGAATTGCTTACTGTTCGTAACATCGTCACGGGCACCATCTCAATCAAACCCGAATTTGAAAACCTTGTTATACATGCTAAAGACAGAATGATTCGAGCTGGAAAATGGAAATTAGTTTACCAGCCGTTGCAGGAAAGTTTTTTGCTAAGACTATTTAATCTCGAGCAAGACTCATCATGCCTTAATGACATATCAGGCAATCATCCAGAAGTTGTGACTATGTTATGGAAAAAACTTTCTTGCATAATGGAAAGCGATCTACGCCAACCGCCTAAAATAGAGCAAACCAAATGAACCTTTTAAAACGCACAGGCCTAACATTTGCCTCCTTATATCTGCGTAATATACCGAATGCATTTGGACGCTGGAGGGTAATTAATTATTTCTTGCCCATACTTAGACATTCCGGCAAGGAATTGGGAGAACGTGTAGTCCACACTCGTTATGACTTTTATTTTAATGCCGACCTAGGTGATTGGCTTGGTCAGTACATCTATCTTACTGGCACCTATGAGCCGCCAACGGCACGAATTATTGCAGAAACACTTTCTCCAGGTGACACTTTCATTGATATAGGCGCAAATGCAGGTTTCTTTACCCTTCTTGCATCCGTAAGCGTCGGTGACACAGGAAACGTCTTTGCATTCGAACCTGTACCATCAATGAAGCAAAGAATTATGGACAACATTTCATTAAACTCTATGAAAAATATCACCGTTCATAACACTGCTGTCTCAAATAAAAAAGATGTGCTTTCATTATTCGAGGGGCCAGAAGGCCACAAAGGAGTCTCAAGTCTTCGTCCTATCGAAAATTCTGCAGCAACGCTGCAAGTTAACACTGCCCCACTAGACAGCTTCGTCGACTCTTTTACATCAATAAAATTAATCAAGATTGATGTCGAAGGCGCAGAGCAACTCGCCGTAGAAGGTATGCAGGACATCATCCAAAAATTTCGTCCTTCGCTGGTAATCGAGATTACTGACGAATATCTACGTTCATTTGGTCATGACGCCATCACATTAGCAACTAAATTAACTGAATATGGTTACTCGATGTACGCGATACGGCCAGAAGGATTGGAGAAAATATCACCTGCACAAGCAGCGGATGAAGATCAATTCAATGCCTTTTTTACCTCAGAAGATGTAGCTCAACATCTACTTTCAAAAAACTAAACCTTATTCTAAATATCATGCCAACCGTTCAGTTTATTAACAACAGCCCCCAACCAGGCCGAAAAGAACTTGCCAAACTTGGGGGGGGTGGCAAAAGCCTATTAGGCTTGCTTGCTCATTTACCAAAACAAGGGTGGAACACTCATGTCGTCGTCCCCGGAGAAGGACAGTTCACCGAGGAACTCGCGACAATGGGGGTTCAGCACAATATTTACCCCTTTCAATCCATCGATCCACGCCAGCCAGTCATTGCTATTAAAACCTTCATGCACTGGCGCAGGCTCATAAAAGAAGCAAACCCAGAATTGATACACGCCAACGGTTTCGATCTTAGTCGCTCATTTTCCTATGCTGCAGCCAGCCTTGGCATACCCTATATCACGCATGTCCGATTTCCCGCCACGCCAGAAGGCATTCGCTGGACGCTGCACGGATTTCCCAAACCAGCTGCATTTATTTTTAATAGTCATGCAATGATGAAGGATCAATGGCCTGCCATTTCGGAACTAGCCCCTAAGAGCCTGCCATTTGTTGCCCACAATGCCGTTGATCTTGAGCAATTCAGCCCAGCGCCTTGGCCGGAAAGCCCAACGCTTCGAATCGGCATCATCGCCAACTTTGCGCCATTTAAGCGCCATGAAGATTTCATCAACATGGCCGCCGAAATGCTTAAAACCCGTCAAGATCTTGAGTTTTGGGTTATAGGTGAAGATACCCAAGGAACAGGTAGACGGGAACTGCTTGAAACTATGATCCACGACCTGGGAATAAAAAATCATATAAAACTACTTGGTCACCGATCTGATATCCCGGATCTGATGCGACAACTTCACCTAGTGGTTGTACCCTCACAATTTGAACCCTTTGGCAGAGTTGTCATAGAAGCAATGGCTTGCGGTCGGCCTGTACTTGGCAGCAACGATGGCGGCATTCCTGAAATCATTGATCACGATAAAACCGGCTACTTGATTGAAGTAGGCAACTGGCAAGGTTTTGCTCAACATGCGCTTACGTTACTTGAGAAAAGAGAAAAATGGGATGAAATGAGCAAAGCCGCAGCAAAATCAGCCCAGGATCGATTCTCGATCAGTGCTCATGTTGAACAAATCACATCAATCTATTTAAATGTAATTGAAAACAGATAACGTCGACAAAGAGACAAGTGAATACAAAACTATCATTTTATTGCTTGTTTTGTTCAGACCGCTTGCCCCCATATTTTTTATACAGTCGACGTAACGAATTGCTTCTAGGAACGTGTTTCATGCCTTCTTCTAAAATTTCAAGCGCATTGTCACGCCGTCCATTTTTCTCATAATACCTGGCAATTATTCGATAGACTTTGGCCAAGCCTGGGTTGTATTGCAACGCCTTATATAAATCCTTCAATCCATCAGCATTTCTTTTAGCCGCCATAAACGCCACCCCACGATTCATTAGTATCTCACCAGCCAAAGGGCCATCTTCGTATAGGTGATCCACCATATACGTAAACTCAAGAACCGCTGCATTCAACGTTCTTTTTGCCTCAGCTGTGGCAACGCGTTTGTAGTAACGGTTCATCCAGTTAAGCCCAAAACAATAATGATGAATATTTGAAAATTGCTGCCCCCAAATTGACATGCCCAACGCTCGATCTTCTCCTCCCTTTTTAAATTTCAGTTTACAAAACTCAGGTAACACCTGTAACTCTCTCGCTGTAGGCACCAAATTTTCAACCGCTTGCGCAGGCACCAGATAAGTAATAAAGAGAAAGATAACAATGGAATATCGCATTTTTTATTGTCCTATAGGGTTAGCTAATTCACTTTGTTTATCATTTGTTTTGTTTTAACTGCAACGCTTTCCCAACTAAAATTTTCTGTGGCCCGTTTCAATGCTTTACTGCCAATCCCCGCTAGATAAGACTTATCGTTCAATAGCTCTATTAGCGTTTCAAACACTAGTTTTTCTGTCGTGGCATCGATTCGTAACCCAGTAACACCATGTTCGACTGCCGACCCTGTTCCCCCGGCCAGCCCAGCTATAACCGGTTTTCCACAGGCAGCAGCCTCAAGAAACACCATACCGAAACCCTCTGTATCTCCATCTATCTCACGGTTTGGCATCGCAAAAACGTCACAGGCATTGTACCAGCGGGGCAGGTCTTCGCTGGATACGTGACCGAGAAAATGAACACGTTCAGTTAGCCCTTTTTCTTTTACAAGGGTCTCGAGATAAGTCTGGTCTTCACCAATACCAATCAATGCATAATGCACATCCAGGCCATGACCCACCAATTCAGGCATCGCACCCATTACCATATCAAACCCCTTGCGACGACTCAGTCGACCAACGGAAAGAATCAATTTTTGATCATTTTTAAGCCCTATTGAAGCTTTCAAGTCAGTAACCTCAAGTCCGGGCTTGAAACGATGAATATCTACCCCGGGAGAAATCAAGATGATTTTTTCTTCTGCCACACCAATTTTGAGTAGCTCATCACGCGTAAAATCACTGTTGGCAACCACAATATCTGCATGCCGGTAGGTAAACACCATTACCTTAAATTTTCCTGACTGGCGCCAGGTTGTTATCTCCTCACCATGGGCATAAATCACCAATGACTTTCGGAATATACGGGCCACAACCAGCCCAACCAAGCCTTCAGGTAAAACCCGACCGGTATGAACGGCATCAATCTTATTTGTTAGCGCAACACTAAATGCTTTAAAAAATAATTTGGCATACATGGCCAGGGACTCAGGCCGTAGCCACCAGTGACGTTTAAGGCTGACACGGTGGACAGTATTGTGATGATTACGATCATACTCTGCACTACCTTGAACATCAGCGGTCACTATATGAATTTCCCGGCCGCCAATGCGCCGATAGACCTCATCAAACCAAACCGCTGTGCCACCTTTTGTAGGCAGAAACAGTTCGGTGATCACCAGGTAACGGTGTTTTGTTTGGGTCATGCGTGTTTCATCCTTTCACTATTGAGACTACATCGCGCAGACTTGCCAGGCCCGGCAGATCTTTGAGTAGCGGTAACACTGTCTTGGTTGCCCTCAACCGCTGCCCCGCTTTGATCAGGGTATAGGCCAGATCCAGACGTGCCTGACGAATACACCTCTCAAGCCCCTGACGAATAATCTTGGGCGCTGTTGCCAGGCTTTGCCGCAATGGTAGCAAAGCATCCAGGGTTTGCAGCTGTGCCCTGAGCGGATCTGAGCGGGTTGCACTGCTTTCATGGATGACATAAGCCGCCATCGGACGGCAAATCACCCCGACAGACTCACTCCGAGCACAGAGCCGAATTAGCAAATTCACATCTTCGCAAACGGCTACACCCACTGGGTAGCCAGCCAATGCCTGAAACGTTTTTTTCGGCATTGCCAGTGTATGGGTATCACCAAAATGTTTTTCAACAAAGCTTCCCAATAACTCACCACTCATGATTGTGGATTCCGCACCGGCAGCCTGCTCAAGCAACCGAAGCCCTGCTGGTGTGCTTTCCATAGAGCGACGGATCAGGCTGCCATCGGGATAAACATAATCAAAATCACCGGTCATGAAATCTAACCCTGGCTGACGTTGCAGCTGTTCCGCCTGCCATTTCAATCTATCTGGATAGTAATAATCATCGGCATCGAGAAAGGCCAACCAGTCACCGGTGGCTGCATCGACCCCTGCATTACGCGCCGCTGCAACACCTGCGTTTTGCTGATAGATATAGCGAGCCACACCACCAAACTGTTTTACTTGCGTTGCAGTGCCATCCGTAGAGCCATCATCAATTACTATTATTTCATGGGCAGGATAAGTCTGATCCAGTACCGACTGAATCGCACGAGCAATGGTGTGTTCGCCGTTGTAAACAGCAATAATGATACTAAACTCAGGGGCAGCCATACTGCTACGCCCTCCCTCTAATGTTTTCCTGTGTGATCGGAAAAAACAATGCGACCACAGTCAAAAGCAAAGCCAGACCAGTTAATTTAAAACTGCGCCACAAACCATATTCGGCGCGACAACGATTGATAAACGCCTGCACCCTTGCCGCAAAGCTATCAGCCAACCAGAGAAAATCATTATCACGATAGGCTCGCGCCAATTCAGCCGTTGAAATGAAGGCAGTTTCTGGAAAATCTCGACTGACCCGAGCCAACAGTTTTTCCAATTCATGAAAGGCTGCGGCTGTTTTCTGCTCTGTGCCGATAAAATTGAATCGGTGTGTTTCCAAAAGTGTCGGCCGACCGGCTGAAGATTTGGCTGTCAATGCTGAGACAACTCGTTCTGATGTGTGCCCCAGGCTCGGCTCGAAATAGTCATCCCTGACGATATAAATCAGCCCTTCGTCACTACGTTGGCCATTAAAGATACGTTCTGTCGCTGGAGTAATACGACCTTCAATATCACGGCCTTCATAACGGTGCCCTGGAGTCACCAGCACATCAATCCCCTTTTTCGCCCAGGCCTGTTCAATCCGCCGATTCCAGACAAAGGTAGGCGGCACCACTACACTATCAGCTTTGGCAAACAGTGAATGGTATACAGCAACCTCTTCGCTTACTGCGGCTGTGATTTGATCTGCCGTCAAGGGAGTCGCTGGCAGCACAGCAGCATTGACCCAGCGACTCTGCAACTGCGACGGCAATTGCTCGGTTTGTGGAAATTCGTCCGTCATCAGCCACTGCCTGACAGCCTCATAGTTAACAGCTGCCTGCATCAGCGCTGCTGGCCAGTAATGCTCCATGCCGTGCAGTTGAATGGCAAAGACCTTTTGCTCTACTCCGGCTGCAATAGATTGCCTCAGTCCAACATAACGCCCATCATCCAGCCCAAGACGCTGATATTCTTTCAAGCCATTGGCCTGAATGGCCTGGGTATCCGCACTGGCTAGCACCAACCCCAGGGTCATCTTTGGATGCCGACCTTCACTATCGCTGAATTTCGACAACAGCGCAGCCAGCTTTTGCAAAGCCTCTGCTTGAGCCAGCGGCCCCGCTCCCCAATCGTCACTTTCAATGATCAGAACCGGCCTGCGCAATACGGGTTCGGCCCACAGCTGCGCCAACAAGACACGGTTACGGAACACCAGCGCAGTTACGGCCCCCAACCAGACAAGAAAAACAACTGTGAGCAATCCCCCCATCTGAAAACTAAGCCTCCGAATACCCCATGCGGCGCTCGACTTCGGCCACTTGAGGCAGAACCCGTGTGACTCGTTCAGCATTGCGACCGTCCTTCCATTTGTCGAGTCTGATCTCTGAAAAAGCATTAAAGGGGGTGGACAGCACATCACGGCAATAGGCCTGCAGATGGGCATCAAAACTCAAACCGGCATGGGTGAATACATCGCGAAAACCGGCTACAGGGTCTTGCACCAGCTGTTCGTAAAACACTTCGCTCCACTGTTGTGAAGGGATCAGAGCCTTGGCATCGAGAATGGCATTATTCATGGCGTTGTATTGATAGGCACTAACCTGCTCGACGCTGGCATCGAGATAGTCACGCCATTGCGGTGCCAGAAAAAAACACCAGCGTTTATAGCGGCCATCATCTACATTCACTTTTTCAGGCAGGTGATCGGCCCAGGTAGCAAACTCATCGGCCTTGCCCCAGCCCTCGATCAGCGAATTGATATTGTCACCCGGACTGCGTTTGACATAGACGAAGTGGGCATCAGGAAACAGACTATAGAGATACGGAATGCAAAGGCCATTTTGATTGTTTTTGTCGACAAATCGTGGCTGGCCGGTATGAAGATAAAAATATCGCTCTACCTGCTTACGATCTGCGGCACTGGCGCATGATGCCGGGATGATATGACTATCCCAGTCACGCTCCGCAGGCGGATGAAGGTCCGCCCAAAAATCGTGGGTCTCTCGCTGCAGGGAGCCCAACTCGGCAGACTCAGAAAAGGCCTTGTAAACCAGGGTGGTTCCGGCCCGGCTGCAACCGACGATGAACACCGGTCTGGCGACCTGAGGCGCACTGACTTGCCACCTGAGACCACGCAACCCACAAACCATCTGGCGCCCGTGGTAACGCAGAGTTTTATCTACTTTTAACCAAAAATCTGCCATTTCAGGAAAATGCCGCCATATTCGCACCCAAAGGGCCTACAAGTATAAAGCATTTCTAGGCCCAAGCCTTTATAATCGATTGATCTTAATCAAGATAACCGATCGAAATAACATCAACGTTACACTTCGAGGAAAAACCATGACAGGCATCTGTGGCTGGATCGACACCAGCTGTCATTACAGCGATCAGGAACAACGCTCCATTACTCACAAGATGGCAGCCGCCCTGGCCGGTGATGACACACTGCAAGCTGAACACGTGCAGCAAGATAGTAATAGTGCCGCTGCCGCACAACATGCAGGACAGGGGGAAACATCCCGACACGAGGGGCTACTGATCAGTTATTGTGGCCGGCCGTGGTGGAGCGACGAGCAGCTGAAAGACACCGCTAACCAACACGGCCATGCCGCCGCTATCGCTCAGGCCTACCGCCATCACGGCAATAAGCTGTTGCAACTCATCCACGGCACCTTTTCCCTGGCAGTGTTGGATACCAAAACCAATCAAGCGCTTGTAGCAATCGACCGCATTGGTATCAGCCCGCTAAGTTATTGGCATCAGAACGGCCAATTTGTGTTTGGCGCCAGCACTGGCGCAGTCACCGCCCATCCCGCCGTCCCCAGCGAACTGGATAAACAATCAATCTTTGATTACCTCTATTTCCACATGGTGCCCAGCCCTCGCACCATTTTCCAAGACATTGGCAAGCTATTACCCGGTCAATATCTCAGCTTCGATAACGGTCAGCTGAAAACCGATTTTTATTGGCAGCTGGAATATCAGGGCCACGCCTCAACGCCACAGCAATCACTGGAAACTGAACTGCAGCAGCAACTGCGCGATGCTATGCAGCGCAGCCTGGGGGGAGGAAAAGTGGGTGCCTTTCTTAGCGGCGGCATTGATAGCTCAACCATGGCCGGTGTGCTGACAGAAGTACTCGGGCAACCAGCACGAACCTACTCAATCGGCTTTGATGCCGAAGGTTATGATGAAACCGAATTCGCCCGCACATCAGCCAAACATTTCGGCACTGATCACAAAGAATATTACGTCACCCCCCAAGATGTGGTCGACGCCATTCCAAAAATCGCCGCCAGTTACGACGAACCATTTGGCAACGCCTCAGCCGTGCCTACCTATTTCTGCGCCAAAATGGCAGCAGAGGACGGCATTGACATCATGATTGCCGGTGATGGTGGCGACGAGATTTTTGCCGGCAATGCCCGCTATGCCAAGCAAGGGGTGTTTGAACACTACCAGCGCATCCCTTCGGCGTTGCGCTCAAGCTTGATCGAACCCATCGCACTCAATCTGCCTGGCGCTGATAACATCATGCCGTTGCGCAAGCTTAAGAGTTATATAGAACAGGCACGCGTGCCACTGCCGGATCGATTGGAGAGTTACAACTTCCTTCATCGTGAACCGTTGACCAGCATCTTTACTGACGATTTTCTGGCCCACATTGATAGTGATGAACCCCAGGAAATCTGCCGTAACGCCTATCAGCGCACTCACTCCAACAGCATACTTAACAAAATGATGCACCTGGATCTCAAAAATACACTGGCTGACAACGACCTGCGCAAGGTCAATCGCATGTGCCAGCTGGGTGGGGTTGAAGTTCGTTATCCGCTGCTAGATGAAAAACTGGTGGAATTTTCAGGCCGGGTGCCTGTTGATCTAAAGATCAAGGGACAGGAACTGCGCTATTTTTTCAAATATGCACTAAGAGACTTTTTGGCACCTGAGACCCTGAGCAAATCCAAACATGGCTTTGGGCTGCCGTTCGGATTGTGGATGAAAGAATATGAACCATTACATAAGCTGGCTCATGAATCATTGCAAAGTTTCAGCCAGCGTGGCTATCTCCGCAGCAGCTATATTAACAATCTATGCGACAAACAAAACTCTGAACATGCCAGCTATTACGGTGTCATGATCTGGGTCATCATGATGCTAGAGCAGTGGTTAAAAAACCACAAATAATTACACGCTAATCGTTGAGTTGAACCACCCCATATGACCGAAAACGTGGTTTATTACTACTCTCGCTAACGATCTCCCTTGACTGCCCATCTTTACCAGTCAAATGTTTTATGACATACAACTTAGTAAGCACCATCATTGCAACCAGGTGATAAAAGAGGTCGAAATAGGCCAGGCCAAGAAAAGCGCCACTCACCGCATAACCAATTATTGAGACCTGAAGCATAGTAGCCAGGTCATAACACCATCTGAGCTCCTCATTTTTTCGGGTTTGCTTCGCTACCCAACTGCCAGTAAGCCAAGTCAACAAACCTAGACTAAGGAATAAACCTAAACCTATAAAACCATGTTCACCAAGGACTTCAAAATAAATGCTATGGGCATCCGTTTGTCCTGCAAATACCTCATACCCTCCACCGAACAGAGGACGGGAAAGTGCCTGATTAAAGGCAAACCTCCATGCATAAAGTCGACCCTGGGCCGAGGCATCCTCCTCATAAGTTTGTATTGTGCCCATCCTGTCATGCCAGCTCTGGGGCATAAAATTGAAAGCAACCGGCGCCGCAGCAACGATCAACAATAAAAATAAAAACTTCTTTCTGCTTTTCATGATCATAAATACTGTCATTGCCACAACACCCAATAATGCCCCGCGAGACTGTGTTCCCAATACAGCAACAAAAGTTAATAACATGGCAGCCGTCATGCCATGACGCAGATACCATTGTTTTGCTTGCATCTGAAGAAATCGCATCAAAGGTATAATCATGATCAGCGCCAACCCTATTTCGTTATTGCCACCAATGAATGTCCCGTTGGGACCTTGCACACGAAAACCACCTCCGGTGAGAATAGTAAACACACCCCCTTTGACACCATAAAAACCCAACGACAGCACTATGATCCAGGTCAGATAAACAAGTCGCTTCGGTGATCCCATAATCATTAGAGTTATAAATGTCATTATTTGAATTTTGACTACTTTCTGAAATTGCACCCATGCCAGGCTTTCATGCACTGCAAACATAGTTGTAATAAACATCCAAAAAATAAACACCGCCAGAATGATCGTTTCACGCGTCCATGGGATTGTTTTATTTTCCTTCGTGACAAGCAAGCCAGCCATAGTAAACAAGGCAATTAGCATGGCAAACGGGAAATTCGCGGCAAAACCATATGCCAGACGATGTGGATTCATATATCCAATCCACGACCACAGCATCACCCCAATCCAGGGTTGAAATAAAACCGCTGGCAGCAACCCAAGAACAACCAATGATACAAATAAATCACGCATATAACTTGCTCTCAGCCTGTGGCTACGTGACTAATGACATAACGAAACTTGCCTGAAGCTTCGGCAGCAATATGGTCAACCAAATCAACATCGACTTTCACGCCATCACCAAGTCGCTGTTTGATCCCCGTGCGTATGGCCTCTATGCTCTCGGGAACGAACGCCTCAGATGTCATCAAATCAATACGGGTGTATTCAAGAGATTCCTGGGTGATCTTAAAATTCTCAACCCCTTCCACATCACGAATCACATAGATCAGCGCCAGGCCGTGCATGAATGTGCCATCAGCGGCAACGATAAAGTCAGTACTTCGGCCTTGCACTTCTTTCAATAGCGGTAGACCACGACCACAACTACATAATTGATCATCAAGCACACCGACATCGCCGGTTCGGTAACGAATAAAGGGGAAGTGTCTGGTTGCAAGGTGTGTCACCACTATCTCCCCTGACTCACCGACAGGTAGTACATTGCCTTGTTTATTGATGATTTCAACAATAATGTCTTCCGCAGTGATATGCATACCTCCCGCTGGACACTGATGAGCGATAAAACCCGCATCACGACCACCGTAGCCATTTGCCACCGGGCAGCCAAACACTGATTCAATCTGTGTTCGTTGATAATCGTAAAGTCGTTCAGAGGTGACAAAAGCAACCTTGACCCCCAGGTCATTCATCGCAATACCCTTGGCCTGTGCATGTTTGGCAATATGCGCCAGGGCAGACGGGTAACCAAACAGCATCTTTGGCTTAAAATTACGAATTTGAGCGATAAAACTATCCAGCTTGGCATCAGACATCTCGAAGGCTGGCAACAGCGTGGTGCGTAGCATTTTATCCCGGATTGCTCTCACCCTATCCTGTGAGCCAAGCTCAATTGGAGAGCCCCAGACCACCATTTCAGGATCACCGATATCCACATCCCACCAGCGCGTTGCGCGCCACTTGGCCGCCACATCGTGACTGACTCGCTCGTTGCCGATAAAAAATACCAACGGCTCACCGCTGGAACCACCAGTATTGAAGCGCGCCAGATCGGTTGCACCTGTGGCCTTGAAATCTTCCAGGTGTTCGCGAATCTCGCGTTTGCCTAAAAAAGGCAGCTTTTGCAAATCATTCAGTGACTTTATCTGGCAGTCAAACCCTAGTGATTTAAACAAATCACGATAATAGGGTACATGCTGGTTCGCGTAACTCAACAACTCCCGCAATCGTTTCAGCTGTAACTCATGCAATTGTTCAGCGGTCCACCATTGGCTTTGCTCCATCGACTCCTTAACCCGTACCGTAGTGTGTTTCTTCAAGCGCTCATGCACAGGAAACAACAGTCGCGACACAAAACTCGTATACAGGCTACTCATGACCACCCTTAGTATTTATTTCCACTGGCTCTATCTCGTCCAGCCTATCAACTTGAGCATTTTTCAATTGGCTAAAAGAGTCAACCAGCTGCACCACCCGTTTATCCCAGCCATTGTCTTGCGCATAGGCAATAATCTCATCACGTTGCCACTGACGCGACAAGGCTTTGTCCAACGCCTCTTGTAATGCATTCTGATCATCAAACGGCACAATAGTCCCGAGGTGTTGCTCGGGCACCACCTCGGCATTGCCACCGACATCGGTCGCCACTACTGGCAAGCCGCAAGCCATGGCCTCAAGCAAGACATTGGCCCAGCCTTCATTGCGCGTAGAAAGTACAAACACGTCCGCTGTCGACAACGGTTCACGCAAAGCCTCAGGCGGCATAGTGCCGAGAAAATGGACACATTGCTGTAAGCCAAGATCAGCCACCTGCTGTTTCAATTTCTCACTCCAGTCACCTTCGGCGCTGGCACCACCGACGATCAGGTAATGCAATTTGGGATAAGATTCACGCAGCGCTGGCAACACCTCTATTACTCGGTGAAAGCCCTTCCGCTCGACTAGGCCACCGACAGTAATCAATACTTGGGCATCTTCAGGAAGATTAAATTTCTGTCGCATCTGTTGCCGGTCAGCCGGAAAAAACTTTTCCGCATCAACGCCATTCGCCACCACTCTAGCCTTAGATGGGTCAACCCCCAGCTCCAGTGCCAAACGACGCAGGGAATCAGAAACAGAAAAAACTCGATCCGCCCCCGTCAGGGACTTGATCAAATATGGACGCAAAGCCTCATCCTTTGAATGACGCACCTCTGTACCGCGCATCGTAATCGTCACCGGCAGCTTGAGCCAGCGCCCCAACAACACGGCAGCATAACCATCCGGATAACCAAAATGGGCATCGATAATATCGAACTGGAAACGTCGGCGAAGGCGCCGCATAAAAAAGAACAGTGACAGCGCCATCAAGACACCGTCCAGCGATTTGGCCAAACCAGGGATGGATAAAAAACGCGGCTGATAAACTTCAAAGCCCTGTTGCTGCTCGACAGCTTCAACCGACGGGCGAAAATGAGGTCTGAACAAACGAATCAAACCCTGCAAGGGAAACCACGGTTTGGGTGACACGACAATCAACGGCAGCTGCTGCCCCACCCGAAACATCCGTTCACGGATAAACAGCCCGGCAGTCGGCTGTGCCTTGCTTGGAAACAAGGAAGAAAAAACCACCAGCTTGGGCTTTTGCTGCTGCATCAATAAACTACCTGTTCAGCAGAGATTCATAAACTGATTTATATCGGCTGACACTGACACGCCAGTTGCGTTCTTCTTCAACATATTTACGGCCATTCATTTTAAGCTGTGGCCACTGCGCCTGATTATCGAGCAGGTCAACCACAGTCGAGGCCAAAGCATCAACGTCATCCGCCTTAAACAAACGGCCAGTAACACCATCCTTAATCAGCTCATGATGTCCACCCACGTCAGAGGCGACAAACAGACGTCCCTGTGCCATTGCCTCTAAAGGCTTTAATGGCGTCACCAATTCAGTCAGACGCATAGACAGACGTGGATAGACCAGAATATCTATCAGGTCGTAATACTTGTTCACCTGCTCATGCGGCACTCGACCGGTAAACACCACACAATCTTCTATGCCCAGCGTTTTGGCCTGTTGTTTCAGGGCTTCATCCTGTGGACCACCGCCCACCAGCAAGACCTTAATATCAGCATGCTGTTGGCGAATTTTTGGCAAGGCCTGCAACAACATCGGCAAGCCTTCATAGGCATAAAAAGAGCCTATAAATCCCAGCACACGACAGCCCTGTAAACCAAGCTGTTGCTGCAAGGCTGAATCGGCCTCGCCACCCAAAACAAACTTGTCGGGATTCACGGCATTAGGAATCACCGTCACCTTGTCGGCACTAACACCACGTCCAATAATGTCCTTGCGCAATCCTTCGCAAATAGTCGTCACCGCATTGGCCTGCCGAATCACCCTGGTTTCCATGGCCCGTGTCAGGCGATAGCGCAGATCACCTTCCTTGGCTGTGCCATGATCAACAGCCGCATCTTCCCAGAAGGCACGAATTTCATACACAAGAGGTAAACCGAACTTTTTGGCTGCATTGACGCCAGCCAGTCCATTCAAGGCCGGTGAATGGGCATGCAGAATATCGGGCTTTACCTGCGGAATGATTTGCGCCAGGCGTTTGCTCAGACTGTTCACCACCGCCATCTGATTAAACACAGGCAACCCCGACAACAGACCACCCGTCTCAGGTGTGCGAAAAAAATGAAAACCATCCACATCCTCTTCCAACAGATCGTTTTTTGCCACTTGTGCATGTTTGATGCTGGTGACATGATCCGTCTGCCAACCCAGCGCACGCTGTTGCTCCAGAATGGCACGGGAGCGAAAGGTATAACCACTGTGCAGCGGAATGGAATGATCAAGGATATGCAGTATTTTCATTAAGCGACCTCCTGCATAACCTGGCGCTGAAAGGCATCAAACATCAACAAGGTCCAGATAGCTGCGCTGTAGTCACGCAGGCCTGCCTGATGTTGCGATACCAAGTGTTCAACATAATCCATGTTAAAAATACCGCACTGCCGCATTGACTCTCCCAGCAATGAGTCTTTGACTCGCTGCTTCAATGGTCCACGAAACCACTCAGCCAATGGCACGGAAAAGCCCATCTTGTTTCGATACAACACGTCATTGGGCAAGTGGGGTTCCAAGGCCTTTTTCAGGATGTATTTACCCATCTGGCCATTGAGTTTCAAATCAGGATTCAAGCCGGAGACCCACTCGATCAATTCGTGGTCCAGCAGTGGCGCCCGTACCTCCAGAGAGTTGGCCATGCTGGCACGGTCGACCTTGGTATGGATGTCACCCACCAGATAGGTTTTCAGATCCAGATATTCGATCAGTGACAAGGGATGGTCACTGGGGCAATCGGCCGCATGTTTTCGGAACACCTCAACGGCATTGTAGCCGGCCAGACTTTTTTTGAATTCGGCCGAAAATAATTTATTGCGCATGTCGTCAGACAGCACTGACACGGTATGAAAATAGGCGGCGACGCTGTCACGGGCCAGGGCCTGAAAGGTGGTCTTGGCGCGTAGAAACTGAGGTGCCCAATCCAGCTTGGGATAGGCCTTGCCGAGAAAGCCAAACAACGGCCCGCGAATAGAATAAGGCAATAATGAACGCACCTTTTCTTCATTCATGTGCCAGCGATGACGACGATAACCGGAGAAATATTCATCGGCACCATCGCCAGACAAGGCCACGGTGACGCGTTTTTTGGCCAGCTCACAGACACGATAGGTCGGCATGGCTGAGCTATCGGCATAGGGTTCGTCATAGATGTTCGCCAGTTTATCGACCAGATCAAAATCATCCGGATCAACCGTCTCAACAAAGTGATTGGTTTGACAGCGGTCGGCCACCATCTTGGCAAATTCCGATTCATTGAACTTGGGATTGTCAAAGGCAATGGAACAGGTATTCACCGGACTGTCGGACAGCTGTGACATCATCGCCACCACGCCACTGGAATCCACTCCCCCTGACAGGAACGCCCCTAGCGGCACTTCCGACATCATGCGAATCTTGACCGTCTCGCGAAAACGCTCGATCAGCTGCTCAACCGCATCCGCTTCGGACAAATCACCCACCGATGTAAACGGCACATCCCAGTACGGCTTCGGTTCTGGTTTCGATTCTGGCTTTGTCTCACCCTGCACCAGGGTCATGCTATGGGCAGGCGGCAATTTATGGATATTCTTGAAAATGGATTTCGGGTCAGGGACATAACCGAAGGCAAAGTACTCTTCCACTGCAGTTGGCTCAATCTCTTTCTTTAGCAGCGGATGGACATAAAGCGCTTTTAATTCTGAGGCGAAGATCAGCTGACCATTGGGTAGCACGGCATAGTGCAGCGGTTTTTTTCCCAAGCGGTCGCGCGCCATGAACAGAGTTCGTTTATTGCGATCCCAGATAGCGAAGGCAAACATGCCACGGAAACGTTCGACGCATTTTTCACCCCACTCTTCCCAGGCGTGGACGATGACCTCGGTATCGCAGTGCGTTTTGAAGATATGGCCTGCAGCTTTGAGTTCGTCGCTCAACTCGGGAAAGTTATAGATCTCGCCGTTGTAGGTGACGACGACCGAGCCATCTTCATTGAACAAGGGTTGCTGACCGCTGGAAAGATCAATAATGGAAAGGCGACGGTGGCCCAGGCCAACCCCCGCTTCGACATGCAGGCCACCTTCGTCCGGACCGCGATGAAACTGACGTTCATTCATGCGGGACAGCAATTCGCGGTCGATATCGCCACCGCCATGAAGATCAAAAATTCCAACTATGCCGCACATACGCTTTACTTCACCCTTTGTAGCAAAAACTATCGTAAACAGTCAGATAACTTTGCACCATCTTCTCCATGCTGAAGTCAGTCTCAACCCTGGCCCGTCCGGCAACACCATGGGCCTGCATCAGGTCCGGCATTGTAACGTATTCAACCAGGGCCTTTGCCATGGCAGTAGGATCGTCAGCAGGAACCAGCCTGCCAGTTTTGCCTTCCACCACCAGTTCTGCATTACCACCCACCCGGGTGGCCACCACCGGCAAAGCCGTCGCCATGGCTTCGAGGATGGTGTTTGAGATACCTTCAGCCAGCGATGGCAATACGAACAAGTCCAACCGCCGCATCAACTGCGGCACATCATCACGCGAGCCAGTCAGCCAGCATTGCTGTTCTATTCCAGCCTTATGAATAAGTTCTTCACACTGTTGTTTTAACGGCCCGTCGCCGATCAACACCAGCCGCAGCTGGTCACGTTTTTCCGGCAACAAGTCAAGCAGCTCGATAAAGGCTCTGACCAAAGTCGGCTGATCCTTGACTGTCATCATCCGCCCGGTGGTGCCGATGACGATGTTGCCTGGAGCGAAGAAGGCCTCGTTCTCCAATGGTGGATCATTGTCGGCAGCAGGCGAAAAACGCTGACTGTCGACGCCATTATAGAGCTGTGCCACCTTGGCAGCAGGCACGCCTACTGTTTGTTTGAGCCACTGCTCCAGGTCTTTTGACAATGGGATATAGCGCTGAATAAAGGGCTGGCAAAAACGCCTCAGTTGCAGATATTTTTTATTGGAGCCATCGATGTCATGCACATCACGGCCATGCTCACCATGAACCCGGTGCGGCACCCCGGCCAGGGCCGCCACCATCGCCGCCTCAATAGCGGACAGGTTGCGACTATGGACTATCTCGGGACGCAGTTGACGTAACAGGCGCCACAGGCGCAAGTAAGAACCCAGGTCCTTGCCCTCACGTTTGTGTATGGCATGAAGTGTGACATTGGGATTGCTCAACCGTTTGGCAAAGTCAGTACATTCCGTCATGGCGATGATGGCGTGTCGATACCGATCCACTGGGATGCGATTGATCAGATTGACCACGCCATTTTCCAGGCCACCGACATCAAAACGATGCAGCACATGAGCAATCAGCGGTGGCTTTTTTGCCATATTAATCTGCCGCTACAGCATTCAATTGTTGCTGCACTAGCGGCAACATATCTTCGGCAAACTGTTGCAGACTGGCTTGTGCCAACGTTGTCTCGTCAGTAAATTCCGTCGCCATCAATATCACCGCACCATCGCGAGGTTGCCCCAACAACTTGACCTTTGCCTCGAGCAGTTTAGACAGATAAGGATTGACGCTATATTGCCCACCCAGCCAGTGCCAATACACCACCTGTAGATTCTGGCCATGATTGGCCCGCAACCGGCCTTGCCAGACATCAATCGTCTGACCATTGACCTGGAATTGCATCTCGCTGTGACCCACCTGACGCCAGGTCGGATGCTTCTGTTC
>Ga0316204_10002619_pt1 | contig 39863 bp, 38 predicted proteins | sample 6monrhotite_MG_2_FD_205661 | JGI IMG/M metagenome (GOLD analysis project Ga0316204, IMG submission 205661) | Microbial mat bacterial communities from mineral coupon in-situ incubated in ocean water Damariscotta River, Maine, United States -... | ecosystem: Environmental > Aquatic > Marine >...
GCCCAGTATGGAACAAGCTGCGTATAAGCCGAGCCGGTTACAGGGTCTTCATTGAGGCCATATTTGGGTGCGAAGAAACGGACAACAAAATCATACTTTTCAGATGGTGCGGTGATAATAACGCCTCTTCCATCGAGTTTACGGAGCTGTTCAAGACGGGGCTCGGCAGACAACACATCCTCCTCATCTTCAAAGACCACCAGATAATCTTCTGCTTTAAGGCATGCAACGGGTTCAATGCCAAAGGCATGCAATATTTCAGCAGGAGTCTCGCAAGCTGTGGCCGGCTGAGCCGGAAAATCCAGAACCAGCAGTTCACCGGCTCTTGAGACCCGCAGTAAGCCGGATCTCGACTCAAAAGCTATGCTATCCTGCTCATATCCAAGACTTTCAAATAGTACATAAGCCGCAGCCATGGTGGCGTGACCACAGAGATCCACTTCAACTGTCGGCGTAAACCAACGGATATAAAAACCGGCCTCTGTTGGAACAAAAAAGGCTGTTTCAGAGAGATTGTTCTCTTCTGCAATCATCTGCATCACAGTATCAGGCAACCAGAACTCTAATGGACAAACCGCAGCCGGATTACCTTCAAACGGTTTTTCTGCGAATGCGTCAATTTGATAAACAGCCAACTTCATCTTCTCTCCTCCAGCATCAGACCATCGCGCCGGAGTTCAATGCCATCATAAATCGTGATCATCCATCAGGCATGCTTTTGCTTACCGGACTCAAAGCCTTAACTTTTGTAAGTAAAAAAATCCCAATTACTCTGTTCTGCTCCCATGGATTCATATAGCGCCTTCGCAAGCCTGTTATCAGAAGCCGTCACCCACTGAAGTCGTACAGCTCCTTGAGACTTACCATAAGCCTCGCAATGAAGAATCAGGGAGCGGCCTATGCCATTGCCACGAAACCCCTCTTCCGTGTAAAGATCATTCATGACTGCAACCTTTGCCGTAATGCTTGAGGCATAGCAGAAAAAGAGTGTTGCAAAACCAACAATCGTGCCTGCTTCACGATAGGCAAACAGACAGCCCTTCTCAGAAGATGTGCCAAACTGAGAAAAAAACTTTCTGTTTTTCTCATCATCGATCGATGTGATTCCATAGAAGGCCTGATACCTTCGAATCAAAGGGAGAACTTCTTCAATATTTCCAGCATTCACCGGCTCAATCATCTCTCCCCCTGTAACGACAGTTTCAAACAAAAAGGGATTCATAGGATTCGATCAAGATTTCTTCATCCCCAGCACAAATATGCCAGCAATGACAAAGAATGCACCAATCATCTGCATGAGAGATGCCGGTTCATTCAACACCAGTGCAGCCATGGCAATGGTGGCAACCGGCCCCAGTATCCCGATGATTGAGGTATTGCCTGCACCGATGCGCTGTATTGCAGCAGCCAGCAGGAATGCAGGAATCACGGTGGAAAACAGCGCCATTGCAAATCCGTATGCATATACCGGCATAGCCTGCTGCAAATCGCTCACATCTCGCAGCAGGATAAATTGCAAAATGATGACAAAGCATGAAACAATCATGGCATATGCTGTAAAACGCCTAGCCCCGACCTTGGGAATCACCTCACCGCTGCCAACCAGAAACAGCGAATAGGTTAATGTTGCTCCGAAGATCAAGGCCGAACCAAACAGGGCATGTTCCCCTGAAAGTTGCACATCATGATACATGGCAAATGCAATACCGATATAGCTCAGGGCCAGGGCTATCAACGCCTCTTTTTTGATGCGTTTACCCAGGAACAGCGCAGAAATAATAACAACAATGGTTGGATAGATAAAAAGGATCAAACGCTCTAATCCGGCTGTAATGTACTGTAAGCCGATAAAATCCAGAAGACTTGAAAGGTAATAGCCGATCAGGCCAAGCAGGGTGATCATGAGCATGTTCCGAAGCCCGACAGGAGCAACGGCTTTACGCTCCTCGATTATGGCAATGACCATAAAAAACGGCAGTGCAAATGCCATACGAAACATCAGTAGCGTAATTGCATCGACATTATAATTGTAAGCAAGCTTGATAAATATGGCTTTGGCGGAAAACCCCAGGGCTGCACCGATTGCCAGTAATAAACCCAACATCTGTTGTGAATTTGAGACCCTTAATATTGTAAGCGAACGAATAATTGCGTTCATACCACCCTCTTTTGGTTGAGAGCAAATGCAGAAGTGCGCTGGCAATGAATGGGATAAAAGTCACAGGCAAACGCGATAAACTTCCGCGATTGCCCTGTGATGTTGTTTTACTCAGAAAACGTCAGATGAGAAAGCGCAGCTTATGGCAAAAGCCATAGCCAGACTGTGCGTTGGGATATCTGAGCACTCATAAGGTTCGGATTATGCAGTTTCTGTATCTATTGTCTACATCGTATGGAACTTTTTAGCCGAATATCCGGGATAGTGGCTTGAATGAGACTAGCGAAAAGGAGAATTTAATAAACATGTCCTGTCGTATCTTGTTTATCTTCTTCCCATTTTCTATTTGAGCGCTCTTTATTCCATTGGGCCAGATCACCGGCCCCCTCCTTGGTTGCCTCCCAGCCCTTTTGAGACGCCTCTCTGCTCCACCGACTTATATTACTGGCGCCTTCCCTGGTTGCTTCCCAGGCCTTTTTTGACTGCTCTTTCGTCCACAGGGCTGCTTCTGAAGCACTCTCTTTGGTTGCTTCCCAGCCTTTTTTGGATGCATCGACGCTCCACTCTACAGCACTGCTGGCACTTATTTTTGTTTTTTCCAGCAAACTATCGTCTTCAGCTGTCGCCAGCGATGCCACCCCCATCAAGGCAAAAAATGAAAGTGCTAATATCATTAGTTTTTTCATAGCTCATCGCTCCCTGCAATTAAACCTGTTTTTACGATTTACGCCCCCTGCATACTAATAATGCATAAAGACTGGTGGCAAAGAGTACCATTCCAGCGACCACTTCCACGTGATCTTTATCACGAGCTATGCCACTGTACCGTGTTTGCCTCTGAACCAGCTATTTGCCGAGCTTGCTACTTCTTTTCATCTCCCAGTGTCCATTCCGCCAATAGCTCAACGTCCATCATCCCGGATACCGTACTCAACCAATCCAGTAGATCTGAGTGTTGCGAGGGTGTGGTCCACAACTGAAGCTTTTTATGCTCAGGGTCAAAACTGCGAGCTACAGCCAGCCCCTCTTCCCCTTCCAGAAGACACTGAAAGCGGTAGGCATGTTGAGCAGGCAGCTCTATCTCAACGATCCGCGTGGGCTCATTTACCATAGCTGTTCCGCTTCTCAATCCTGATCCACTGCCGCACATTGGCCTGATGCTCTGCAAGTGTTGCGGCAAATTTGTGCCCCCCTGTCCCGTCAGCAACAAAGTAGAGGTAATCTACATCTGCCGGATGGGCTGCTGCGCGCAGGGAAGCGGCCCCCGGATTGCCAATCGGTGTAGGTGGCAGGCCCCGACGTGTATAGGTACTCCATAGTGTGTCGGTAGTGAGGTCCTTTTTGCGGATATTACCGGAGAAACTTCCGGTCGTGCGCCAGATACCGTAGATGACTGTCGGATCCATCTGTAGCGGCATGCCCTTCTTCAAGCGATTATGGATCGCTGCTGCAACCAGTGGCCGCTCTCTGTCCAGCATGGTCTCCTTCTCAACGATGGATGCCATAATACGCAAACGATCCTGTGCAGCGACATCCGGAGTCAGTCTGTTTAGCACCTTCTTCTGTGCTGTGATCATGGCCTTTAGCAGTGTTTTCGGAATTAACGGCCTGCTGTACTGATAGGTCTCCGGCAGCAACCGCCCTTCGACTTCTCCCGGCAACAGCTCTTTCAGAGCACCCTGCCACTGTTTCATCTCTACACCGGTTTTATCAGCAAGCAGTGTCAGAATCTCATCGGTTCTGAGCCCCTCAGGTACAGTAACACTGAAACTCATCACATCACCCTGTTGCAGACGGGAGATTATACCGTTGATACTGTCAGCTCCTTCAAAATGGTAAAAACCGCTGTGCAGGCTTGCCCCTGCCCTGTGCATACGCACAACAAGACGGAATGCCAGTGGCGATTGAATAACACCAGCCTCATGCAGCAAGCGACCGATTTTGATTGTAGATGCACCCTTGGGTACTTCCAGTTCAACAGCTGTTTGTGGCTGAAACGTGCTTGAAGCCTGCCATAACAGCCAGATGGCCGGAGCAGTCAGCACGAGTAGAACCAGAGCAAAAAAAACAATGACCTTCTTCATAGTTGCACCCCATCACAGCTCTTTAACGAAGCTTTCAGACCCAGAATCGCCGGATGCTCCGTATCATATTCAGACACAGCATCAATGCTACAAACCGCCCGGATAAACTGTCCGCTATTACACAGGGCAATCGCCTCACAATCTTCCAGCCATTCCACCGGGCAATCTGTCTCTTCGACAAGACCAGCCTGAATGAGAAAGCCACGTATGATGCCGGGTAATACACCTGCACCTTCCTTCGGCGTCCACCACTGGCCGCTGCGATAAACAAGCAGGTTCGCTGTTGCTGCTGCAATCAACAGACCACCTTTCTCAAACAGCACATTGATATCTGGCCCACCCTGCAGGGCACGCAGTGTTTCAGCATAGTCTGATGTGAATTTTGATTTTTTCTCTTTCAGCGGAAAGGGCCAGGACTTCAATCTCAATGATCCGGGCTGCTGATCATCAGTATAGGGCATCACCTGTATAAACATAGCCGGCTCTGCTGCCTTTGTAGCCAGCCCCCAGCTGGCCTCTCCACCGGAGATAGTCAAACGTACCAGAGTATCAGGGCCAGCCCTGTCTGCCTCGCGCAGGCAGGCAAAAAGCAACTCTTCGTCCTGGCCCACAGGCAACAGCAGGCCATACGCTGCCAGTCCAAGCGCCAAGCGGTTCCAGTGAGCTGGCCAGTCAAAAACCTTCCCGTTGATCACCCGGAATGTCTCAAAACAGGCCTCGCCATAGGCGATGCCCCGATCCAGACTATCTACAATAACTATCTTCAAACTCGAATCCTTTTCCCGTTCATGGTAGCAAGCCGCCCATGAGCGATTTATACCTTGAGGCCATCGAACAAGCACGCGTCTATGATGTGGCGATTGAAACACCGCTAGAGCTGGCACCGAAACTTTCTGCGCGCCTTCACAATGAGGTGCTCTTCAAACGCGAAGATCTGCAACCTGTATTCTCATTCAAGTTGCGTGGAGCCTATAACAAGATTGCACAACTTACCGAGGCTGAACGTACCCGTGGTGTCATCTGCGCCTCTGCCGGCAATCATGCCCAGGGTGTCGCTCTTTCCAGTCGCAAGCTGGGTATAAAAGCCACGATAGTTATGCCTCACACCACACCTGAAATCAAGGTGAAAGCCGTGCAGCGACTTGGTGGGAACGTCGTACTCTTTGGCGACAGCTATTCTGATGCCAGTGGACATGCGATGGAGCTATGCAAGCAGAACGGTATGGTGTTCGTGCACCCCTATGACGATCCGGCAGTCATTGCCGGTCAGGGTACGATTGCTGAAGAGATGATGCGCCAATATCCGGGTGATCTGGACGCAGTATTTGTACCCATAGGCGGTGGTGGCCTGATTGCCGGCATAGCTGTCTATCTGAAAGCCAAATCCCCGAATACAAAAATCATCGGTGTGGAACCTGTTGATTCTGCCGCGATGTCTCAATCGATCAAGACCGGTCATCGCATCACGCTCGATCAGGTCGGTATTTTTGCTGATGGCGTGGCCGTAAAAACAGTGGGTGAACACACCTTCGCCATGGTTCAGCAGTATGTTGACGAGATTATACTGGTAGATACCGATGAAATCTGTGCTGCAATCAAGGATATCTATGAAGATAATCGCTCGATTGTTGAGCCTGCCGGTGCACTGGCTGTTGCTGCACTGAAGAAATATGTGCGCCAGAGTGGTGCTCGCGGGCAGTTACTCGCTGCAATCAACAGCGGTGCAAACATGAATTTCGATCGCATGCGTCATGTGGCTGAGCGCACTGAAATGGGTGAAGGTAAGGAAGCACTCTTTGCCGTCACCATTCCCGAGCGTCCCGGTTCATTTCTGGATTTCTGCCGCATCATCGGAGATCGTAACATCACCGAGTTCAATTACCGTATGTCCAGCCGCCATGAAGCACATGTCTTTGCCGGTATCAGTATCAGCGATGATGATGGAGAAGAAGCTGCAGCTCTTGAATCAGCCATGAAAGAGGCAGGCCTGCCAACACTGAATCTGCACGATAATGAACTGGCAAAACTGCATGTCCGTCACATGGTCGGCGGTCACTGTCCACTGGTTGAAAACGAGGTAATTTACCGCTTTGAATTCCCTGAACGTCCCGGTGCACTGCTTGAATTTCTAACCCGTGCGGCAGGTCGCTGGAATATCTCCATGTTCCATTACCGCAACCATGCTGCTGCCTTCGGCCGCGTACTGGCAGGGGTTGAAGTCCCTCCGCATGAGCGGGCGGAGTTCGAGGATTACCTCGATGTACTGGCCTACCCTTATGTTAATGAATCAGACAACCCTGCATACACTACATTCCTGAAATAAAAGGATTAATTGACCTGCCTGCAAAATCATCACAAAGCTAATCAGAGCTCCAGTGCGTACACCCACTTGCCACCGTGTTTGATTTTCAGACGACGTTTTGCCGGCATACCCAGAGCATGCTCACATCCCTGATCCGGAACGATGACAACCATGGACCAGCCCGCAAATGACTCCGCAAACAACTGCCCCAGGCTACGATAGAGCGCTCGCACATCACCCTTCACACGATCGCCATAAGGCGGATTACACACCAGCAGCCCCGGCCCGGTCGCCCCTTCAGGAGCAGCAAGTTTTCGCACATCCAGAAGCTTAAAGTCGATCATTTTCTCTACACCGGCCTGACGCGCATTCTTCCCGGCCTGAGCCAGTACACCGGCATCAATATCCGAGGCATGAATGGTTGGTGTTGCTTCAATTCGCATGGCTTCTGTTTTTTCCAGCACCCGCTGCCAGCGTTTCTGTTTCAGGGATGGCCAGCGTAGAAACGGGAAATCATGGCCTGATCCGGCTGCTCTTTTTCCGGCTATCAGGGCGGCTTCAACGGCAAACGTACCTGAACCGCACATCGGCGAGAGCAGAGGTTGTTCAGGTTTGTACTCCATCCAGCGCAGAAGTGCCGCTGCAATGGTTTCCCGCAGTGGTGCAAAGCCCGCATGTTTACGGTAACCACGCCGATCCAGACGTTCACCAGATGCATCAATACTGATCGTGCAGATATCATCATCAATGCGCAGCATGATCTGCTGGATAGCATCACCTGCCCGGTGCGAGCCCATACCATCAGATGCAGCAACACCATCAAGCACAGCCTGCTGGGCCCTGCCGCTATGCAGCAACTTTGAACGATGACAGCTGGCTTTGACCTCTACAGCAACACCGTTACCGATATACTTCTGCCATGCTATCTTTCTGGCTTTATTGTATAATTCGGGGAAGGTCAGCGCCTTGAATGTAGCCAGACGAACCACAATGCGTGTAGCGCAGCGGCTGCGCAGATTGATACGGAACAGTGTATCCATGCTGGCATGAAAGCCGACGCCACCGGGCTCCTGCACCACATCGTGGGCGGAAAGCTCATTCAACTCATCGGCTACAAGCCCTTCTAGCCCCGGTACTACAACTGCAAAACATGATAATTTTTCCATGCCCGCACCATAACAGCAGATATGCCTATTATATAGTGAGCTTTGCTAGCACCGCCCCAGTTTGATAGATTAAGCGCCTCATAATAAACCGACAGAAAAAAATAACGTTCTTTACGGATGAAGGACGGCCCCAAGGAAACGAACCCATGTCTTTTGACCTTCAACCACTCATGATTTCAGGTAAAGAGGTACTACCGCTTATAGAAGGCGGTAAAGGTGTTGCCGTATCAACCGGGCAAAGTTCGGGTGCATGGGCTGCTGCCGGTGGTGTTGGAACCTTTTCAGCCGTGAATGCCGATGAGGTTGATGAAAACGGTGCAATTATCCGCACCGTATATCACGGGCGCAGTCGAAAAGAGCGTTTTGAAGAACTGGTTGCCCAGGGCATTTCTGGCGGCATCAAACAGGCACGCATCGCTCATGAAGTATCCAACGGCCAGGGCCGCCTGCATATGAATGTACTCTGGGAGATGGGCGGTGCCGAGCGTGTACTTGAAGGTGTCATGGAAGGTGCCAAGGGCATGGTTCACGGCATCACCTGCGGTGCAGGCATGCCTTTCAAGCTGGCCGCACTTGCAGCCAAACACAACGTACACTACTACCCTATTATCTCTTCAGGGCGCGCTTTCCGGGCCCTCTGGTTACGCTCCTATCGTAAACTGCCTGAGCTTCTGGGCGGTGTAGTCTATGAAGACCCGTGGCTGGCCGGTGGTCATAATGGCCTCTCCAATTCCGAAAGCCCGGATGTTCCCGAAGATCCATACCCGCGTGTTGCCGCCCTTCGTAAAACCATGAACGAATTCGGTCTGAATCATGTGCCCATAGTCATGGCCGGTGGTGTCTGGTTCCTGCGCGAATGGAGCAACTGGCTGAATAACCCTGAAATAGGGCCTATCACCTTCCAGTTCGGCACTCGTCCCCTGCTTACGCAGGAGAGCCCTATTTCCAACAGATGGAAACAGCGCCTGCTCACACTCAAAGAGGGAGATATCAGCCTCAATCGTTTTTCACCGACAGGCTTCTACAGCTCGGCTGTTTACAACTCATTTCTGCATGAACTCTATGAACGCTCAGACCGTGAACTGGCTTTTGTTGACCATCCGGCCGGTGATCATTCCGAACTGTTCACCTTTGGTGTACGCAACAAGGAAGTTTACCTGACCAAAGATGACCTGAAGCGCGCCAATGATTTCATTGATGAAGGCTTCAGCAAGGCTCTGCCTACCCCTGACTCCACCCTGATTTTCGTAGCACCGGAGAAGGCAAAAGAGATACGCCAGGACCAGCTTGACTGCATGGGATGCCTCTCCATGTGCAAATTCAGTAACTGGGCTGCCAATGAAGCGGGCACAACCGGACACAAGGCCGACCCGCGCAGCTTCTGCATCCAGAAAACACTGCAGGATATCGGCCATGGCGATAATCCGGATCACAACCTGATGTTTGCCGGTCATGCGGCTTACCGCTTCGGCAGTGACCCGTTTTATGCCAATGGAAACATTCCAACCGTCAAGCAGCTGGTTGACCGCATCTGTACAGGTGACTAAAGGTCGTCTTCAGATGTGTCATGGTCGTTTCTTTACGATAAAACCCTCTGCCACGCATGATTGATAAAAGCAGGGATCCCGCTGTCGCATCCGTTCCCATGGAGTTGGATCATAACCTGCGGCTGCATGCCCAACGGCTGGAACTCGGCAAGGCTGAACTGCTCACAGACACGCTGACACTGCCATTCACCGATATTGAAAGCAGACTGACCCGGTTTGTAATCGGCTCATCGGCTGAAGAGTCTGAGCAACTACGTAAAAGCATCAAACATTACCTTGGCCGACTCAATGCCAACCATCTCATACCGCTCACCTTCCGCATGAAGGTACTCAAACGCTTCGAGCAGGAGCTGGATCTTTTCGACGGTGATATGACTGCCGCCGTACTCAATTCGCATAAGATAGCAGTTGAAATGGTTCAGCAAGCAGCCATCAATAATGCATCTTACTACCCTGTTCTCATCGACATGGTCAGTAGTGCTATCGAGCTTGCACTGAAACTTTTACATATTTCTCTGCAGAGGCACCAGGGCCCTGCCATTATCGCTATACGCCAGTTTTTCGAGCTGGCAAAGCTGGGGCTTGGGCTCAGCACGGCCCTGGATCACACCAATCAACAAAAAGTGGAACGCTTGCACACGGCGATCTGCAAATTTGAACTGCTTCGTCTGCTTGATTTCTACGGTAAAACAGAAGAGGAGCAGAGACTGACATGGAATGAACTTCAACATCATATTGGCAGCCTGCATGCCCATCTTTGTCGACGTAACGAAAACCATGAATCCTTCAGCAACAAGATCTTTCTGGTCAGCAACCTGCACCGCCCCAACGATGCCGCAAAAGTTCTGCAGCAGCTACCCGACCAGTTCGATTTCGATTGCATTCTGATACCCGTAGATATGCTCATCGATCGTGTCACTACTGCTATCGAGCATGTTCAGTCCATCCTGAACAGTCACAATCCACATAAAGAGCTACACACTGAAGTAGCGATGAGTACCACACTGGTTGGTGGCAAAGCGATTCTGAAGGCGCTTAAAAACAACCCGCGACAAAGCATCCGACACGAATCTCACCAGGGCCTGTTCGCCCTCGAGCTGGATTCAACCAAAGCCTTCAGGCAATTCAGCCAACTACGCAAGGGCTATCACAGTTCAATCAACACCCCCGAACATCAGGATGGCTGGCAAATTATTGACATCAGTCAACATGGCACCTGTATCGAGCGACTGCATGCACGTGACTTCACAGATCATGTCGGCAAAATTATTGGTCTCAGCTTTACAGGCATCGATCTGGAAGAACAGGATAATAGCCTCCCCCCCTTACTGAAAAAGCTTGGACATGCCCATTTCAAACTGGGTTTCGTGCGCTGGGCACGAGAGATCAAGCCTGGAGAGCATCGACTTGGTATTGAGTTCCTGCAGGGGCGAATGCAAACACTCGAAGCTATGATGCTGAACGGTCATGAAGATACGGAATTGAACCATTCATGGCCTGTCATCATCACTGCTGCCGGCAAAAACAGCTATTCAGCCCTGTTCCCCAACAGCAGGACATACCGCAATATGACTTTTTCCATTACAAAAGAAACACGCAGAGCCCACTACATCATCAAACAGGTATTAATCAAAGGGGAAAATTACAGCCTGTGTGAAATCAGCCCAGCAAAAGATAAAGGCCCGTCTGACACATAATCGGGCTGCCTGCCGGAGCAGCGGATCACCACCCTTCATCCTCAAATGAGTCTACAGGCTCGCTACGCACCAGCGCCTTGGCCAACACCTCTTCAATCTCCTGGCTGATATAGGCCTCTCCGGGGAGGATATAGATACAACGCAACTCTTTTCCGCTCTGCAGCCTCTTCTGCCCCAAATCCTTCTGCTTAAACCCATGACCAAGCGAAAGCATCGTGCCGTACTGTGCTGTAAGGTACTTACCATCGCCCAGCTTGTTAAGCTGAGCTGCCAGAGCAACAGGAGCTCCCACCACAGTGAACTCCTTTCTGCGACCGACGCCCAGGTGTCCGACTGAAACCTCACCTATCGCCAAACCAACACGAAAGGTACAGATACCACCATCAGGTCGGCTCAGAGCCATCTTCTGACTACCCTGAATAATGGCCATGCCAGCCTTCGCCGCCTGATTTTCATGGCATTTCAGATCAAACGGGTGATTAAACAACGCTATCATTTTGTCACCGGCGATATGATCCACATGACCGCCGAACTCCTGCACGATCTGCTGAAACAGTGAAAAATACCGGTTAAGCACCGCGATAACCTCTTCACCTCTGCCCTGCTCCCTGTAACTGTTAAAATCCACCATATCCACAGCCAACACGCTGACTTCCCGCACCGCATTGCTATCGCCGCGTTTGTTATTTCTGTCGTATTCATCTGCTACCAACTGCGGACGCTGATAGCGGCCATACAGGTCAAACACCCTCTCCCGATGCTCCAGATTAGAAACCATCTGATTAAACTGATTAAAAGCCTTGCCGAATTCATTAGAAGAAACAATTGGTAAATTCACCGAAAAATCACCACTGCCCAGCCGTTTGGATGCACGCGCCAGCAACCTCAGCTGCTTCACAACCCGTCCGCTCATCCCATAAACCAGCAAAGCTGCCAGTAATGCAAGAACAGCAGCGGTGGCCGTCAGCCGCATCTTGATCTGCAGATCATTTTCCCGCCATGATTTACCCGGAAAATACATCGCAATCGAGCCCAGCTGGGTCGTGTTATATTGAATACCCATGGCATACCATTTTTCCTGTCCCTGAATAGCCATCACCTCTGCGGGCAGAGTGGAGAGTGATTCAATTTCAGCTGGAATCAGACCTTCGCCGAACTTCTCAGTATGCCCGCTCTTCCAGTGCAGGTACACCGACACACCGGGTACTTCATGCATGAACATCTTGATCAGGGTATCCACTTCAGCCGTGGATCCTGCCACCATTGGCATTTTCAACTCATCCGATAACAGGGTAATCAGCAGACGCGCCTGATCATCCTCACTTTTTACCCATGCCCGTTTCTCAATTTCAGCAATACTTGCCATCATCGCAACAGCTACGACTGCAACCAGTAAAATCGTAAGCAGACTCCAGAGTGTACGCAGTGACATATTTTCTCCCCGATAATTCCAGACCCGAAGGGGCCTTCCGTTCAACAAGCATATTGCCTGCCAAACATAGCAGATTTCCCCGGCATGATGATGTCAAAATCACTGCGATATTGCACCCGCTAGTTGTTATCATTACAGAGGAGGCGCCACACATATAAATTGGCCGCATATTTGCTTTGTTTAACCACACATTTCTGAACTCATTCAATGTTAGCAGGAGATCTTCATGGATCTATCAACTATTGCAGGAATCATGGCGGGACTCGGGCTGATCGTTTTATCGATTTTCCTCTCCGCAGTTGAGCCCGGCGTTTATATCAATCTGCCGGGCCTGCTGGTCGTTATTGGTGGCACGCTTGCTGCAACGCTGGTCAGTTTTCCGACACAGGAGCTGGGCAAAGTATGGCGCATCCTGGGAAATGTATTCCGCAACAATCACTATTCTGTTCGTGACGATATTTCTGAAATCGCCCATGCCGCTCGCCTGCGCAGGCATGGAGACCTTGCGCGAATTGAGGATCAGCTTGAGCGTATTGCCAATCCATTTTTAAGAACCTCGATACAACTGGTCATTGATAACACTCCGGCCGATGAAATCGTCAACATCCTGCAGTGGCGCATCAAGCGCCTGCGCGAACAGGAGCGCGCGGAAGCACAGATTTTCCATACCATGTCCATCTATGCTCCTGCTTTCGGCATGTTCGGCACACTGATTGGCATGGTAAATATGCTCTATGGCATCAACGGGCCTGACCTTTTAAATGTCGGCCACAATATGGCTGTTGCCCTGATGACCACCCTCTACGGCCTGGTCCTTTCCAATCTAATCTTCAAACCCATAGCCATTAAGGTAGAGCGCCGCACAGAAAAACGTGCCATGATTATGCGCATGATTGTTGAAGGTACAATTATGCTGGCCGGTAATCGCAGCCCGGTATTTATCAGAGAAACACTGAAATCTTTCTCGGCACAGCATGATGATGAGTTGCGTGGTGAAGGTGGCTCTTTCACCGATGAACTAAGGCCGACTGAAAAGAAATCGTCCAGGAAGCAGCGCGATCTGGATGAAGACTTCTAATGCAAGCCGATAGTGAGAAAGCTGAGGGCTTCACCCCTCACTCCAGCATGGAGTCTGTACGCAGCCACATACTTGCCGATCCTGAAGAGCAATGGGAAGATCGAAGTGATGATATCACCCACGATGGATGGATGGTCGCCTATCTTGATCTGATGACGTTGCTACTTGCCCTGTTTATTATCATGGGAGCTGTGAGTCACTCCAAGGCAGGCGTTAAAATGCAATCGCCTACATCACCACAGAAAACCGCGACTGAAGGTGCTCCTGTTTCGGATAATGCTACGATTAAACGTCAGGGACAGAACAAAGGCATGGAAGATAGTGTGCAGCGCATACTGGGCAGCAATTCACTCGGCGGAGTAATGGATTATAAGGTATCACCGGGACAGATCCGGCTACAGATGCATGCCAGCATGCTATTTGACGCAGCAGGAACCCGCTTGAGCAAAAAGTCCATGTTGATGCTCAAAAATATTGCGCTCGTACTGCACAGTTACAGGGGCAAAGTCGAGGTAGCCGGCCATACCGATAACATCCCGCTCAGCAAAGGTCGTTACCGATCCAACTGGGAACTTTCCAGCGCACGTGCATCAGCCGTCGTCGAAGCCCTGATTAACCTTGGTATTCCTCCGGAACGCCTGCATGCGACCGGATATGCCGATACCATGCCTTTAGCATCCAATGCTACGCCTGAAGGAAGGGCAAAAAACCGACGCGTGGCATTTGTTGTTGAGATGGGGCCGGAGTTTCTTTACGAACGTTAAGCCATGATCTGTAAGCAGGTGCGATTACCGCTTATGCCTGCTCAATCACCTCCCGTATAGTCTGACTAAGCTTACTCACTGCAAAAGGTTTGGAGATCACTTTTTCGGCAATCTTGCTCTTGCTTGCACCGAGCGTACTGAGTTTATCGTAACCTGTAGCAAAAATAGCCTTCACCTCAGGATTCATCTCCCTAATAGCCTTAAGCGCATCAGGCCCCCCAAGCCGGGGCATGACCACATCGAGTATGAGCAGTCCTATTTCATGCTGGTGTGCCTGATACAACTCAATAGCCTGCAGGCCATCTTCAGCCGTTATTACCTTGTATCCCAGCCCCTCAAGCACATCCCGACCCGTTTCCAGTACGGTCAGGTTATCATCGACCAGCAGTATGGTTTCACCCTTACCGGCAATAATTTCATCATCAACTTCAATAAAACTAATCGGCTCACCAGCTTCAAGCAGAGGAAAATAGAGACGAAAGGTCGTCCCGGCCGGTTCATCCGTTGATGAAATCACATCAATCAGGCCGCCATGTGTTTTTACTGCACCATACACCATAGCCAGCCCAAGTCCGGTGCCTCGCCCGGGCTCTTTGGTGGTAAAGAAAGGTTCAAAAACACGTTCAAGGTCATCATGGTGTATGCCCTCTCCGTTATCGACTACCGAGATTGATGCATATTCCCCCTCTTCAATATCTTCAAACTGCTCACTGAAAGCTGCATCAGCATGGAAACGCTCCAGACGTATGCGTATCGATGGGCTTTTCCGCTGTTGCACTGCATCATAAGCATTATTGACCAGGTTCATCAGCACCTGCTGCAACTGATTGATATCCCCCTTCACTTTCAGGTCGGCATCTATGATCTGTAACTGAAGATCAACATTTTCCGGCAAAGAAACCTTTTGCAGTTTGATCGTTTCTTTCAAAAACGTAGCAAGCGAAACAGGGCTCATCTGCACGATACCTTTACGTGAAAAGGCGAGCAGCTGCTGAATCATGGTTGCAGCACTGAAGGAGAGCTGTTCCACGCTATCTAGCCGCCGTACAACATCAGGTAATACTTTCGCCGCCTTTTTTGCCAGATAGAGGTTGCCGGTAATACCGGCAAGCGTGTTATTAAAATCATGGGCAATGCCACCGACGAGTGTACCGATGGCCTCCATTTTTTGAGACTGGTGAAACTGAGTCTCCAGCTCTTCGAATTTTTCAAGGTTCTGCTGTATACCTATATAATGGGTTGTTTGACCATCATCATTTTTAATTGGTGAAATAGTAAGCATGGCCGGATACAGCTCATCACTCTTCTTCCTGTTGATGACCTTTCCCTGCCAGGTTTTTCCCTGGCTAATAACCTTCCACATTTTATCAAAGGATCGGGCATCCTGACTGACACTCTTCAGCAGGCTTGCCTGCTTACCCACCACCTCATTTTCACTATATCCAGTCACCTCGGTGAATGCCGGGTTAATGTGCTCGATGACACCCAGATCATCGGTAATAACAATCGCTTCACCCGACTGCTCCATAGCCTGGGAATAACGGCGCACCTTCTCTTCAGCCTGCTTGCGATCAGTAAGGTCCACACAGGTAGCAAGCAGATCCTCGCCAAGGAAAACGCCGGATATCTCGACGATTCGCTCATCACCATTCTTGCAGGTCACATGGTATTCAATCGGCTCTATATCCTCTTTTCGCTCAACCGCCTTCCTGCTTGCAGCTTCCCAGGTCGCAATGACCGATTGCCTGTAGCTCACATCGGGATAGGCAAGTTCCCACCACTGCTCAATGGTCGGAAGATCCTCATAGCTATAACCAAAGGTCTCCGAAAAACGATCATTAAAGAATTCAAACTCACCTGTTTTTGATACATAAGCAATCGGGACAGGAATCTGTTTCGCCAGTCTTTTGAAACGTGCCTCACTCTCCTTCAGAGCCTGCTCACGCTGCTGTATCTGCCCCTTCATGGTATGAATACCATCGCCAAGCATACCGATCTCATCGTTCAGGCTTATATCCAGATTATAGGAGTAATCACCCGCGGCAATCGCTTTGGTCGCTTTCAGAATATGCTGAAGTCGCATCACGACTATCCTGTTAAGCAGAGCAATCAAGGTCAGAACTACAAGCAGAGCCAGCAGGCTTAGCGATACAATCTCCCGAATCAGTTCATCATATAGCTCTTCCTGCATAAACTGTTGACTGATATAGAGTTTCACCGATCCGGTCAGCTCACCATCATGCATAATGCTTCTGTTGCGAACGATATAATCTCCGGAAATTTGATTCGCAGACTTAACAGGCTGCCAGTTACCCCCTCGTTCTTTACCTTCAAACAGCGCCTCACCGGCATAAACAAATACAGCATAAACACGTTTGTCGGCCATTTCAGTTTCAATGGTTCTTTCAACCCAGGAGTTATCAATCTCCCAGACAGGTAAATCAAGGCTTTCAGCCAGACGATCGGCTTTCCTGCTTGAAAGCTCTTCAAGCTCCGCCAGTGCGACCGCTTGGGATGTATTGAAATCATAGAACTCAAATATGATAAATCCGCAAGCCACAATCAGCACCAGTGCAAGGATAATCTTTCGTTTGATGCTGTTCATAGCTATTCATCACCCGTAAGGTAAAGATATGAGAAACGATCCAGTGTGGCGTCAAATTGATCTGGAAGTATACCTTTATCATAATATCTTTTCAGAATAGCCGTGTATTCACCACTATCCCGAATCTGCTGCAGCCCCTGTCTGTAGAGCATACCTAATGCCCTTCCATCCGGCTGATCATCGGCCAGTAAAATAGCGATTGGCGATTCTGACTCAGGAAGCCGCGCTACAGTAAATGCATCAGATTCCCCCGGAAATATATCCTCAATGACGCTGCGCCCGACAAGGTCAATTTCCACAACCAGATCAATACGGCCTTTGCGTAATTTTTTAAACAACGACTCCTGCGAATAACTCTCTTCAAACACTATGCCTGCATCTGCGAACGATGAGCGATCGACCACGGTTCCTTTCAACGCACCAAGCTTGTACCCCCTTAAATCCTGCAGTGAGTGGATTGTAACGGGCTTGGTATGGTTGGGCCGATACGAAAATATAGCTGTATGAATCACGGCAATCGGAACGATTGCTGCGAACTCCTGGTTATCCATATAGAAGGCAGGATTACCAAGATCATTATTTGAATCATCCTCTATCATGCGCTTCAAAGGCTTGAATGCTAAAACCGATTTGATGCCTGCAGCTTTTGATATTGCATGCACGATTTCACCACACATACCCTGGCCCTTCATATCCTTTGACCAGTACGGTTTACTCTGGTTGGCATCAAGCTTCACTTCCGGCTCGGCATAAGCCATTGAACTGCATGCACAACAGAACAGGAGCAAGCCTATCCCCCGGATCCTGAACAGATCAAGCAACATACAATCGACCTGTTTTTCGGTTTCGGCCTATCACTGAAATGTTTCCAGCCGTCTTAAATAGAGCTTACCCTTTTCACCCTTGCCCAGATGTTTTTCAACTATTCTTTTTAAATCCCCGTCCCGAACCATTTTTGACAGTGCTTTTCTGAATGCTAAGGCAGCAGCCTCACCTTCTGCATGTTTGCGATTAAATATGATGTATAGTGTTTCAGTACCAGCATCCTCATCCATACTGACATAGTTCTCTTTCTCGGCTTTCAAATATCTCTCAAGCAGCCACTCAACCGTCAGCGGTGACATGGAAATGAAGTCGACTTCTGTACTTTTCAGCTTTTTCAGTAATGCTGTAGTCCTGCCATACTTGATTGCGATACCCGCCTTTTCATAAGCACCGATATCTTCTCCTCGATGCGCGCCATAGGTAATGTCTTTCAAGTTTGAACCTTCGACAGGGATAACAAGCCCCTGCGGATGTGCAGGTTTATAGTAGTAGTACTTTTGCTGTGTGATCGTTAATGGAATAAAGATGAGATGCTGTTTTTGTTCTTCACTGAAGTGCATATGCTGGCCCAAGACTGCCAGTGCATTCTCCTGCAACAGGTAATACATAAGCATGCGTTTCACAGGATGGCTTGTAATCACAGCATCAACTTTCGCCTCTTTTAATACCGCTCGCACGATTTCAGACACCACACCGCCATCAATAACCTCCGATGAGATAAAGGGAGGAAGGTTGACACTATGAATTTCATTCTCATGGGGTGAAAACAGTGCTGTCGTCACACGCGGTCCGGTAGCCATAGCAGATACAGGATAGAACAGAAGCAAAACAATCATGGCAAAGAGAGATTTGGTAATCGTATCACTGGTAGATAGTTTCATGATCACTCCTAATCTGCCACAGCCGATGCCGATTGTACCAGCACCTTGTCCCATAATTCAAAATGATGGCCAAACGGGTTCGTCTGACTCAGGAATATCGTAATCTTCTGTTCCTTCGGATCTACGCTGAAGCGGGTGGAATAGATTCCAGCCCACTCATAGGTTCCAATATCACCACTATCAACAGCGTGCTCTCTGTCCTGCTGGATAGCAAACCCCAGTCCGAATTTCCAACCCTTGCTGTGCAGAAATTCGGCATCAAAACGACCGCTGTGATTCGTGGCAGTCATCAACTCTACACTCTTACGACCAAGAATCCGGACGCCATCAAGTTCCCCTCCATTGAGATACATCTGGGTAAAACGGAAATAATCATAGGCTGTGGAAAGCACGCTGGCACCGCCGGACAAATATTTACCGGATTGTGCCCGAGCATCACCTGGGTTCAGGCAGAGATCACCGACCACAATCGGTTTATCATCAGCGCGAACCAGCCCCCCTTGCCAGTCACTTTTCCAAACTGCAGCCAGGCGATGAAGTTTCTCCCGGGGAAGATAGAAGTGACTGTCATTCATCTTCAAAGGTTTGAAGATACGTTCTTCTACAAAGCTGTCGAACTTCTGACCGGATACCACTTCCACCAGATAACCCAATACATCCGAGTTCAGTCCGTACTCCCATACCTCTCCGGGCTGGGCATATAGGGGCAAACGAGCAAGCCGCTTCACCATCTCACCAATGGCTTCATCCGGCCTGCAAAAACCGTCGGTGATACCGGCCTCTTTGTACATCTGAACCACCATATTCCGGCCCGGGCTCGGATACACATCGTTGAGAAAGAGATAAAGTATGCCGGATGTATGTGCCAGCAGGTCACGGATCTGCACCTCACGCTTCACAGGCTCCAGTTTATAGGGGAAAGCCGAGCCTTCGGGCTGTGGCACCAGCACCTTCTGGTTGCGGAACTCAGGTATATATTTGGATACAGGATCGGAAAGCAGCAGCTTACCCTGCTCATATAGCATCATGATCGCTGTACTGGTGATGGGCTTGGTCATCGAAACAATCCTGAAAATCGTATCTCGCTGCATAGCCTTGCCGCTGTCGGCAAGGCCCGAGGCTCTGAAATAGGCAATTTGTCCTTTGCGTGCGACCAACACTACGGCCCCACCGATCTTCTTTTGACTTACATGTTCATCAATCAGCCTGTCCATATTGATCAAACGCTCGGAGGAGAGCCCCACCTCTTCAGGTTTGCTAAGCTTATAATCAGCAGCAAATACCGGTGTAGTAATCGCAATCACAACAAAAGAGAGGAAAGGGAGAATCTTTTGATACATGGGTATGGCTTCCTCCTGTTGCTCTGCTAAAATGCTCAAACCATGACAGACTTGTACAAACAGAGGTAAGCACAAAAGACTATCAGGAACGGGGCAGCACTGTATGTATCGCGAGAATACCATAAAAGATGAGTCATTCATTGATCATAGGTAGTTTAAATATTGTTTGCCATCAGTTATTCGTCAAATGTAGCCAGAACTTCTCCCCAGCATTGCACTATTCCGTCCATGTCAGAATAAAAATGAGGTGCAAAACGAATACCGCCGGCACGATTGGCACACACAAGCCCTGCCCCCATCAGCTTATGATAAAGGGCCGTATGTCCCAGGTGGTCCAGCCCCTTGTGCCTGAAGCTGACTATGCCTGCAAAACGGCCGGGATGATCGGATGTAATCAACTCCAGTTGAGATTCGGATTGCACCCAAGCCATCAGCTGTTTTGACCTCGCCAGCACTGCAGCCTCAACCTGCTCCATACCCACACCTTCAAACAGGGAGAGGCTCGCATTGAGAGCACAAATACCGAGCATATTGGGGCTGCCCGGTTCAAAGCGGCGAGCAGAGCTGGCGGGAGTCCAATCCATGGCATCAAAGTCCCCTAGCCGCTCAATCATATGCCAGCCATATTGCTGCAGTTTCAGCTGATCACGCGCCTCAGCTCTGGAATAGAACACTGCTATGCCTTCGGGACCCAGCATCCATTTATGCGCATCGGCTACCACGAAATCGGCCTGACATGCCTCTACATCAAAGTTTAACGCACCCAGACTCTGAATCGCATCCACACAGAACAGGATGCCGTTATCATGACAGAATCGGCCCAGCCGGTTCAGATCCATGCAAAGACCCGTAGCAAACTGCACAGAACTGATACTCAGTAATCGCGTTCGCTCATCACAAAGCGCCATCATGGCAGCTTCCGGGTCATCCATCGAAACATCCGCCTGCCTCAGCTCCACACCCTTATTTGAGAGTGACTCCCAAACGATACGATTGGAGGGGAACTCCTGATTACTGGTAACGACACTGTCCCCTGCCTGCCACTCCAGCCCATAGGCAATCAGGGAGAGTGCTTCAGATGTGTTCTTACTCAGCGCAATATCATCGACCGAATCTGCCCCAAGCAGCCACTGAAGCCTGCGCCTGAGTTCGGCCTCTGTTTTCAGCCACTCCAGATATCCGGCGGCACCGCGATACATGTTTTCATCAGCAAAAGCTCTCACCGCATCACGTGTGCGCCTCGGCCAGACGCCGACTGCCGCATGGTTAAGATAGATCAGATCGTCATCGAGAGGGAACTCTTCAGCCAAAGTATTCATCTCCCCACTCCACCGCTATTGCAACCATTCTGCAAGCTGCTCTGAGGCATCAGGAAGTCGTGCCAGTTTGATGAAATGGGCACATCGCAGGCATGAATAATAATGTGTGCATTTGCAGAATATGCGGACATGAACTACGCTCAAGTTAACAGTTTTTTAGAGCTGTTGCGGAGATGACCCAGAACTCAAGGCTTGACCCCAAATATCCTCAGCAATCATCAGTGGAGAAAAGAGTATGAAATCTATGACTTGCAAACAACTCGGCGGGGCATGTGATGCAGTATTCCATGCTAACAGTTTTGAAGAAATTGCTGAAATGAGCAAAAACCATGGTATGGAGATGGTTCAGCAAGGCGATGAAGAGCATCTAAATGCCATGGATGCCATGAAAGAGCTTATGAAAAAGCCTGGTGCCATGAAGGGATGGTTTGAAAGCAAAAGAAAGGAATTTGATGCTTTACCAGAGAGTTAACAGACTCAGACCAAGCCTCCCCTATGCTGGAAGGCTGACTGCTTTTCATGCAGAAGGGTAAGCGTCCCCTTAAATAAAAATGGAGCAACAAGAAGCTCATGCACCTGAAACTCATCATAAGAAGCGAAACTAATGCTGATATCACTGCAATAACGAATGTGACGGTCGCTGCATTCAAGTCCCTTGAGATCAGCAGCCATACCGAGCAATTTATTATAGAGGCCCTGCGCGCCGCCAACGCTCTCTCTATATCGCTTGTAGCGGAAACAGATGGGCTAGTGATTGGACATATCGGATTTTCGCCCTTGATGATTTCAGATAGTACGCAGAATTGGTACGCTCTTGGGCCAGTTTCAGTATTGCCAGAGTTCCAGCGACAGGGTGTTGGCAAAGCCTTGATAAAAGAAGGGTTGTCACGACTTAAAGAGATGAATGCGGGAGGATACTGCCTTGTTGGCCATCCGGATTACTACAGGAAATTCGGATTTAAGAATGTGCCGGAACTCGTGTGCGTGGGAGTGCCACAGGATCTATTTTTCGCTCTCTCTTTTGACGGGCACATGCCGCAGGGAGAGGTCTCTTTTCATGAGGCATTCAAAGCAAACGGCTAACAATGTAAATTCCTCCAGTCGCATTTCCACAACACTAGTATGAGGAAATCGAGGAAGGTTCAACTTGACCCGAATTATTGCTTTATATCGAGAAAAGATATGCGGTTAGGAAAAAGAATAGTAATTAACTACACCCTCCTTATTGGATTTCTTGTTATACCGAACCCCACCGTTGGGCATGCTACTACAATTGAATCTGATTTAAATCGTCAGCAACATATGGAAGAAAGCCCACAATGGAACGGTCAAACATTCCAAAATCCAGAACGGACTCCAGATGTCGAATGGGGGCCAAGTCTGAAGATGTTCTGGAATTATTTCTTCAATAAATCAGGAGAATATATAGCTGATCCTCCACTGCCTGCAATGCCATTTGATATTTACCAATGGAATGGACAGCGAGATTTACAGTTCGCCTGGCTGGGACACACAACCTTCCTTATTAAGATTGATGATAAAGTAATTCTCACCGATCCCATATTCTCACAGCGAGCAGGCTCCTTTGGCTGGATGAGTCCTAAGCGATATTCTAAAACGCTCCCTTCAACAGACGCCCTTCCAAAGCTCGATGTGGTATTAATCACTCATAATCATCCCGACCATCTGGATGAGGGTTCAATTAAGATGCTTATTTCCAAGACCCGGCACTTCGTTACACCTCTGGCCGTGGGGCAATTATTGGAAGAGTGGGGTGTGCCTCATAATAAGATACACGAACTTGACTGGTGGCAGGCAAAATCCATTAATGGTTTAACGATTACCGCAGCACCTGCCACACACACTTCTGAGCGAGGCGTTTTTGACAAAGACAAAACGCTTTGGGCCTCCTATGGAATTCAGGGAAACCAACAGAACATATACCTTAGTGGGGATTCTGGTTGGTTTAAGGACCTCTACGTAATAGGTGAACGACTGGGGCCGTTCGATGTCACCTTCTTTGAGATTGGAGCTTACAGTAATTTGAAAGGCCAGATGGAGCTACATTACACCCCCGAACAGGCGATTGAAGCACATCAGGCTGTAAAAGGTAAATTGATAATCCCGAGCGGCTGGGGCACCTTTAATTTAGGACTGTTTCCCTGGCACGAACCTATCGAGCGATTTTTGATTAAAGCTAATCAGGATGGTATCGATTATCTTACTCCAAAAATTGGAGAGGTAGTCATTCCAGGGAAAGCAGGTGGTGACACAGCATGGTGGGAACCATTTATCAAAAATAAATAGTAAACCAGTAGAAGCCACATGATTGAACAACGCAAAAGAGGTCTAAAAGAACAATTTCATACAAATAGACAATATCATTTGCAATTCATTGACCTGACTGGATACACCGGCAATCTGCATCAGAATCCTCGGCTTGAAACTTTTCTACCCAGGCACTTTCTTAGTGCCTGGGTAGACTAGATGGAGATAAGTATGGAAAATCAGGCGCGCCTCACCAGCTCAGTCATAACAGGAAAGGTTTGAAGGGGAACCGATGTTGCGAAATATTGTGCTGATATACATCGCCTTATCGCTTAGTGGCTGCACTATCATTAACGCTGTTATCGCCATGAACAAATCCACGGATCATTTTATTCCACTGGAAGCCGACAGTCGCGTGGTTTATGAGACTGGAGCAGAGTCCGTGGCTAAAACTGTAGCTGGCAAGCTTGCTTTCGCGCTCCATACCGTTGAGCAGCAGCAATTCAGAAAGTTCACAACACCTGTAGTTATCCATGTTTGCAGCTCTGTAGAAAGCTTTACTGCTTATTGCGTACAGAGCAGAGCGGTCGGATGTGTGTTAAATGAAAGACTCTTTCTCTCACCCAACGTAAAACATCGGGTGAAAGCAGTTTTGACACACGAATTGTCTCATTTGCACATGGAGCAACAACTGGGGATGCTAGCCTGGTATTCGAATGTTCCTGTATGGTTTAAAGAGGGCCTGGCTGTCTATGTATCCGGTGGCGGAGGTGCTGAAAGAGTATCAGCCGATGCAGCGATTAAAGCTATCAACTTAGGTTTATCATTTACCCCGGATGCACATGGCAGTTTGATATCTCACAAATCAGCCAGCTCTTACGGTTTGAAACCGCATATGTTTTATCGGCAGGCATCACTATTTGTAGAATATCTACACAAGAAAGATATAACAGGGTTCAAAGAGCTTTTGCTCGCCCTTGCCGATGGAGATGCATTTGATCATGCTGTTTCCACCGCATATGGCATGCCCTTGCGCGGGATATGGCAAAACTTTATCCAACAACTCAAAGCTTAACCTCATTACAGAGAGAGGCGTGCCAAAGCACGCCCCTTATACAGATATTGATCTGGCTGTTGCATTCAGTCCCTGAAGTTGGTGAACGATAATGGTCGATCCGTATCCATACCCTTAACCAGTGCCATCACAGCCTGCAAGTCATCACGTTTTTTGCCGGTGACTCGTACCTGATCACCCTGGATGGAGGCCTGCACCTTCATCTTCTCATCCTTGATCTTTTTAACAATCTTCTTGGCAAGCTCACTACTCACACCCTGCTTGATGGTGATCTCCTGACGTTTGCAACCACCGCTTGCATCCTCAGGCTCACCGTACTCCAGACATTTCGGATCCAGCTTCCGGCGCACCAGTTTGGCACGCAGCAATTCGGTCACTGTATTCAACTTGTTGATTTCGTCACCCACAGCGGTAATCGACGACTCACCAAGCTCGATGCTGGAGTTGGAGCCTTTAAAATCAAAACGGGTCGTGATCTCCTTGACCACCTGATTCACCGCATTGCTCATCTCCTGCATATCGGTTTCACTGACTACATCAAAACTGGGCATATCCCCTCCAAAAGTGCTTTAAAACCGAAATGTTGCCCTTTGGGGCTTTGACAAGCAATGCGCCACACTTAGGTTTACGGAATCAGGAGGCCTCGTTGCCACAAGACTTCAATCATGATTTTTCTGACAGGACTCAAGCCAAGCCCTCAGGGAACTCAAAAACAGTACAGAAACGCCCCCGTCTAAAGACTCCGACGATACCCCGGCCGGGCTGGTTCCCCCTGCTTGGTGCTCTGATCGGTTTTGCATTTATCATGCTACTGATTGGAAGCGCGGGCGATGATGTCGATGCACGCAGTCAGCCGCATGAAGAGTGGATCAATCCTGAGCTTATCATCTCTGCTGATGGCAGCTCCCGGATACGCCAAACCAGCCTGAAGTCCGGTGACAACGCTATTTCAGCCTTAATGCGCCTTGATTTTGATAGACGGACAGCCCATCACATTATCATGGCAGCCAATGCCAGTTATAAATTGAAAAACATCCGGGCTGGACAGTCTTTCAAACGCATCGACAGTAAAGCTGGCACAGAGATACTTTACAATATCAATGGGCTACAGCGCCTGCAGCTGAAGCGAGCCAGCGACCAGGATCAGTGGCAATCAACGCTGGTGGAACGGCCTGTTTTTATCCGTCAGCGCGTAGCTTCAGCCAATATTGAAGGTAGCCTGTTCTATTCGGCTTCGCTCGCAGGGATTGATCAGCGAACGACGATGAATCTGGTAGACATCTTTGCATGGGATATCGACTTTGCCCGTGACATGCGCAATGGCGACAGCTTCCAGGTCGTCTATGAAGAGCGTTATGATGATGCCGGGAAAACACTGGAGAGTAAAATACTGGCGGCCAAATTTATCAATCAGGGTGAAGAGTATCATGCTGTTCGTTACGAACAGGCTGATGGTAAAGCCGACTACTTCACTCCGGAAGGAAAAAGCATGCGCAAGGCTTATCTTAAAGCGCCTGTAAAATTTTCTCGCATCTCCTCGCGCTTCAAGCTTAAACGTAAACATCCCGTACTCGGCTACACACGCGCTCATCGCGGTGTCGATTATGCATCTCCCTCTGGCACACCGGTACATGCTATTGGTGACGGTCGTATTACGTTTGTAGGATGGAAAGGCGGTTATGGCCGTTATATCCAGATACGCCACAACAACCGCAACCATACCACCTCTTATGCGCATCTGCGCCGTTATGCCAAAGGCATGGCACGAGGCAAAAAAGTGCGCCAGGGTCAGGTGATCGGATATGTTGGCATGTCTGGTTTGGCAACAGGGCCACACCTGCATTTTGAGTTCCGTTCACGTGGCCGGGCAGTGAATCCGCTAACGGTCAAACACCCACCGGCCAAGCCTGTCAATAAAGCAGAAAAAGAGCGTTTTATGCAGCAGACCGGGCCACGCTTGGGTATGCTGAAACAATCATCACATCATTATGTCTGGGGCTGATATGAATCGAGAATCATGGTTGGCTAAAGCCAGTAACGTCCTGGATATTGAGATCGACGCACTCAAGGCGCAACGCGATGCCCTGGACGATAGCTTTGCCGATGCTATCGAAGCCATATTGGCCATAGATGGGAAACTGGTCGTTCTCGGCATGGGTAAATCCGGCATTATTGCTAAAAAAATAGCAGCCACATTCGCTTCAACCGGCACCCCTGCATTTTTTGTCCACGCCGCTGAAGCACAACACGGCGACCTGGGCATGATTACCGGCTCTGATATCGTACTTGCACTCTCTCACAGCGGGGAAACCACAGAGGTGTCCGGATTACTGCCTGAGATCAAGCGGCGCGGAGCCAGGGTTATTGCAATCACCGGCAACCGCTCTTCCACACTGGCTCAGCACGCAGACATCGTATTACATATCCCTGTTATCAAGGAGGCCTGCTCGCTCAACCTTGCCCCTACGGCATCGACAACCGCCACGCTGGCGCTTGGTGATGCACTGGCTGTAGTGCTGCTCAATCATCGTGGTTACAAGGAAGAGGACTTTGCCCGTGTTCACCCGGCTGGAAGCCTGGGTCGCAAACTACTGCGTGTTTCTGATGTGATGCATAAAGGCAAGGCATTACCCCTGGTAGACCACCAGGCAAGCCTGCGAAATGCAATTATGGAGATGAGTTCACACAGACTGGGCATAACCGGCGTCATTGAAAACGGGAAACTTGCAGGCTGCCTGAGTGATGGGGATCTGCGCCGTATTCTTGAATCCGGTCACATGGAGCTTGATGCGCCCGTACATAGTCTGATGCATCGCAATCCGATGACCATAGCAGCCAACATGCTTGCCAGTGAAGCCTTGAGGATTATGGAAGAGCATAAGATTATGGTGTTGTTCATTCTTGATGAACAGGAAAAACTGGATGGTATCATCCATATGCATGATATCCTGCAGGGTGGTGTGTAATGAGTATTCATAAAGGGTTTGACTTCCCGTTTGATAAAGCACGCGCCATCCGCATGCTGATTCTCGATGTAGATGGTGTGATGACTGACGGCTCGATCATCATGGACAAGAATGGCGATGAACTGAAAGCCTTTAATGTGCGTGATGGCCATGGCATCAAACTGATCCAACGTATTGGCATCAAAATCGCAATCATCACCGGCCGCGGTTCGCCTGTTGTAGAAGCGCGAGCCAATGATTTGGGCATCGAATATGTGATTCAGAAAAGCCTGAACAAAGCAGAAGCTCTGGCAACGCTTGAAGAGCGTTCAGGCATTCCTGCTACGTATTGCGCCATGATGGGCGATGATATTATTGACCTGCCACCGATGTACCGCTGCGGCCTGAGCTTAGCCCCTTCTGACGCATGCCCGGCGGTTTTGAACCATGTCGACTGGATCTCTGATTGTCCCGGTGGCCGCGGTGCTATCAGGCAAGCTGCAGAAGGTATCATACTTGCCAAAGATGGCTGGTCTGATGTGATGGACAGGTATCAAATTTCACCTTCAGATTGTGGCTGGAAAATCTAAGGACACGATGTCGATCTCTTTCTGGCAAGGCCTGAAATGGATAAGTCTTCTGCTTTCGATTGGCAGCATCGTAGTCGCAGTATTGTTGATGTGGTTTCAGGGTCCGCAAGAGGTAGCCACCGAAACAGCAGAATCTGAAAAACCACAAACTAGGGTTGAAAGTCCGGTTATCGTAGAACGCAAAGATGGCAATATGATCTGGCAGTTGCGGGCAGAAGAAGCCAATCAACAACTCGACGGCCAAATGAACCTGGTCTCTCCTACCCTGACACTGTTCACCCAATCCGGGCAGGAGGTCATTATCAATAGTAAACAGGCATGGTTTGACCCTCTGCAAAGAGATGTGCGCTTCCAGGACGATGTCAAAGTACATTACAAACAGTGGCTGCTTTTATCTCAACAATTGACCTATGTCAGCGCAAGCGATGTGCTTCATATTCCTGAAGCATTCAGCATCAAAGGTGGAAGTATAACGGCCAGGGGGAAAAATATGCGCTTGCATCGAAGCAGTGAACAGATCAACGTAGATGATGGAATATGGATTGAAGATAAAGACCCCCAGTGGCAGGGAGAAGAACAGTGATTAGAATTTTTGTAACCTGCCTGCTGTTACTCTGTACGCAACAGGTCTGGGCTGGCCCTATTTCAATAGAGTCAGGAAAAATGACCTTTTTCCATAAAAGCAATCAGGCCGTGTTTATTCAAGATGTTTATCTCCAGCGTGATGAGTTTGCGCTTCACTGCGACAAGTTAATCGCCTACTATAAGAACAATCAGCTCGATCATGCTGAGGCATTCGGCAATATCAGGCTCGAACAGGGTGAAATCACCGGCAGCGCTGATAAGGCGCTACTCAATCAGGGTAAAGGCAAACTCACATTGATCGGCAATGCCGTTCTGCAGCAGCAAGGCAGCCGAGTGCAGGGCGAAACCATCATCCACTATATCGACCAGGAAAAAACCATTGTTCAGCCCAAAAAGGGTGGCAGAACGCGTATGGTGATAGAATCTGATGATAGTGGTGCAAAACTTTTACCCGGTGGAGACAAACCTCGTGAGTAGCAGACATCACCTCTCAGCCAGAGGACTGTGTAAATCCTATCGCACCACCCAGGTGGTTTCCGGCGTCGACCTGGATGTCTATTCAGGCGAATGCATTGGACTTCTCGGCCCCAACGGAGCAGGTAAAACCACCAGCTTTTACATGGTTTGTGGCCTGATACAATCCGATTCAGGCAACGTTGCCCTGGATGATCAGGATATCACCAGACAAGCCATGCACCTGCGCGCACGCAGTGGTATCGGCTACCTGCCACAGGAAGCAAGTATATTCCGCAAACTTACTGTACGCGAAAACCTGTTGGCTATCTTTGAAACACTGGATCTGCCTGACATTCAGATTGAAGAAGAGATGGAAGAGCTGCTTCTGGAACTTGGCATTGAAGGTGTACAGCATCAGAAAGCCTTCACACTCTCAGGCGGCCAGCGCAGACGTACAGAGATTGCCCGTGCCCTGGTCACCAAACCACGATTTCTGCTTCTTGATGAACCGTTTGCCGGCGTTGACCCGATTGCCGTGGAAGATATTCAGGCCATCATCGCCGAGTTGAAAAGCAAGGGGATTGGTATTCTGATTACCGATCACAATGTTCGTGATACGCTATCTATTTGTGATCGTGCTTATTTGATGAGTGCCGGAAAGATCATCGTACATGGAAGTGCGGATGAAATCATTGCTCATCCGGATGCCCGCCGCCTATATCTCGGTGAAAGTTTTTCAATGTAAGGTCAATAATAATAGTCGGCCCTGCTTTATGAAGCGATGGTTGCAAGCGATGAGAAGAGACAGGAGCGAATGAACAAGGCTATGCAAACAGGCAATGATAAAAGAGCAATCATTACGGCAATGACAGGAGCATCAGGTGCAGCATATGGCCTGGAATTGATCCAGCGTCTTGCTCAGGCAGGTGTGCAACAACACCTGCTGCTCTCCAGGGCAGCTGAAGTCGTGCTCAAACAGGAAGCAGGCATCACCCTGCCCGACAATACAGACCAGAAGCTGTCGGTGCTTTGCGAGCACCTGAATATTTCAAGCGAACTCATACAGGCCTATACACTAAAAGACTGGTTCTCACCTGCCGCATCAGGCTCCGCAGGCATCAAACAGATGGTCATCATCCCCTGCTCTATGGGCACCCTGGCCAGGATATCCGGAGGCATGTCAGACAATCTAATAGAACGAGCTGCCGATGTGATTCTTAAGGAAAAACGACAACTTATTATTGTACCGCGAGAGACACCGTTATCGACCATCCATCTCGAAAACATGCTGAAACTCTCCCGGATGGGCACCCACATCATTCCAGCCATGCCCGGTTTCTATCACAACCCGACATCAGTGGATGAGATCATCAACTTCATCGTAGACCGTGTACTTGAGCACCTCAATTTGCCTAATCCGGAGAGCAAGAAATGGGGTATTTAATGATTATACGCAGATGTTTCATAAGCCTGCTTATTCCACTGCTCTTGTCTGGTTGCACAGCAGTCGCAGCAGTCACGGCTATACCTGCTGCCCTGTTTGAAGTCGCAGCTAATCAATTCAGCGGAGAAGAAAAAAGTTTTCCTGCCAGCATGGGAAGAACGCTTACTGCTATTCAGCAAACACTCTGGAATATGAACCTCGATGTTGATGTCGTAGAGATTCAGAAGGACGGAGGATACGGCATTGGCTTTGGTAACGAGCGTCTGGATGGGGAAATCACCCTTAGAAAACAGACCCCGAAGCTGACAACGGTCTATGTCAAAGTGCGTGCAACTACCCGCGAAGAGTCGGTAGAACATGCCATCACGGAAATGATAGAAGTGAAGCTGAAAAGCATGACAAAACGTAGCCGCTTCAGCACAAAGAGGTACAATAACCTCAGAGCCAAAGCAAACTTAAAATCGGCAAAGCTTGGCTGGTTTAAACCCGGTGCCAGACTCGATGTCAGAAAAACCAACACTGAAGGGTGGCTACGTATCAAGTTACCATCAGGAAGAACAGCTTTCCTGAAAGGTGCTATAATTGACGACAAAGAGAAAAAAAAGCATAAAATAATCTCAAGCAAAACGGAGAAGTAGGATGAGTAACAATCAGCAGACGCTGGATGACATTGCAGAAAAAATTGCTGGCGGACTTCGTTTGCTCGGTGGCTTCAAGCAGGGTGCTGAAGCACAGGTAAAAAGTATCGTTGACGGTGCACTTTCCCAACTGGATATCGTCACCCATGAACGTATGCAGGTGCAGGAAGCTATGCTCAGCAAGGCTCGTCAGGAGCTTACAGCAGTTGAGAGCCGAGTCAGCGAGCTGGAAGCTCAAATAAAAAAACTGACACAATAATATGTTAGCCCGGTTATCCTCCGCCAGTTTACGTGGTTTGGATGCCGAGGCTGTAGATGTTGAAGTAGACCTGTCGCGGGGGATTCCCTGCTGGAGCATGGTTGGACTTGCTGAAGCTGCTGTTCGCGAGTCTCGTGACCGGGTCCGATCAGCCCTGATCAACAGCGGTTTTGAATTTCCCCTGCGCCATATCACGGTTAACCTCTCCCCAGCAGACATACGAAAAGACGGATCTTATTTCGATCTCCCCATTGCCACTGGCCTGCTGATTGCATCCGGACAATTACAGCCTAACAGGCAACTGATATTAAGTGCCCAGACTACAAACTTTCAGAATCATCCCCCCCTGCCCTTTATGATAGGCGAGTTGGCGTTGGATGGTCGGTTGAATCCAGTCAACGGAGTACTTCCACTGGTTCTGTTTGCCCGCTCACACGGATTCAAATCTGTCATACTTCCCAGAGATAATGTCAGCGAAATAGCAGCCATCGATGATATTATGTTTCATGCTGCAGACAATCTGCTACAGGTGGTTGGACATCTGGATGGCAGCAGGCCAATTGAGACCGCAACCATGGTAATGCAGCATGAATCCGGCCCGGAGAATAGTCCGGACATGTCCGATATTCGTGGCCAGCAACAGGCAAGGCGAGCGCTGGAGATTGCCGCAAGTGGAGGTCATCATCTGCTGATGAGCGGAAGCCCAGGTGTCGGAAAGAGTATGTTGGCCCACAGGCTTCCCGGAATTCTGCCTGCCTTGACCACAGAACAGGCACTGGAGGTTACGCGCATCTACAGCGTATCCGGTGACCACACTCGAATGGCGATGAGCAGGCAGCCGCCAATCAGGAGGCCACACCACACAGCTTCTGATGTTGCCATTATCGGCGGTGGCAGTAATCCAAAGCCCGGTGAAATATCAAAAGCTGATTTCGGCATCCTCTTTCTCGATGAGTTACCGGAATACAAAAGAATAGTACTGGAAACACTGAGGCAGCCGCTGGAGGATGGTTGTGTATGTATTGCTCGCGCCGCTGATAGCGTTGAATACCCTGCCCGCTTCCAGCTGGTTGCCGCCATGAATCCCTGCCCTTGCGGCTATCTCGGCCATCCAACCAGGCCCTGCCAATGCTCCCCCTCACAGGTCAGGCGGTATGTAGGCCGTATATCTGGCCCACTTCTGGATCGCTTTGACCTTCGCATCCATGTACCACCCGTTGAGCATAAAGAGCTTGCCAATATGAATTCCGGAGAGAGCTCAAAGACCATCGCACTACGCGTTCAAGAAGCCCGAAACATTCAATACCAACGACTTGGGAATGGACAGGTCAACGCCCGTATGAGCACCAGACAAATCGAATCCTGTGCCAGACCGGATCATGAGGGAGACAGACTTCTGGATCAGGCCATGAGCAGCTTCTCCCTCTCAGCCCGCAGTTATCATCGCATTCTAAAAGTAGCCCGTACCATTGCCGATCTTGCAGCAGAGGAAGAGATCAATGCAGCTCATATTGCCGAAGCACTGCAATACAGAGGTGAATACTCAAACAGCGGTAAAGCTTGATCCATTCACACTGAAGCTTCAGAGAGGAATAGATCAGTAAGCTCTATATTGTACGACTGCGATCGGTTCATGAAACACATCCACCTATCAGTACCAACATACGTTGAATGCTTTTCCCACTCTCCTCTATAATGAAAAGGTTTTTGTCTTAAACAAAAAGGGCCCCCTTACGGGAGCCCCTTAGAATGGAAACAGATCAATCAGTCAGCCCAGGTTAGAGCCTTACCGGCAGGTCTTGGCAATACAGGGAAAGATACTTCCGGTGCCTTGCCTGTCAGCGTTTTCAGGAATTCAACTATATCTGCTGTATCCTGATCCGACAATTCGGTATCCAGCTGGGTTTTAGCCATGACACGAACCGCTTCATCCAGAGTTGCAACCCCTCCATCATGGAAATATGGGGCCGTCATCGCCACATTGCGCCATGACTGTACGCGGAAGAGATGATCATCCTCATCCTTATTGGTTACAGACTTCACACCTTCATCCGTGCCATATGCAAACTTCTGGAAGCTGTTATTGGTAAACAGCGCTCCAGAGTGACAAGAGGTACAGCCCACTTCATCGGCCTTCTTCATACCGCGGATAGCAGCCTCGGAGATCTCACCTTTACCCTGTATGTACAGATCAAACGGAGCGTCAGGGGTATTGAGTGTGCGTTCAAAAGATGCGATAGCTTTGGCCATATTATCATAGTTCAGTGAACCTTTACCGAACACTGTATCAAACAACGGTATATAACCGGCTTCAGTAAGACGTGCAACAACGGTCGCTTCGCTCATGCTGGCCATTTCTACAGGATTCAATGGTGGCCCTTTGGCCTGGTCTTCCAGCAACGGTGCACGACCATCCCAGAACTGCGCGCTCCAGAAGCCAGAGTTCAAGACCGTTGGTGCATTACGGCCACCGCGCTGCCACTTATGACCGATAGAGAACTTCTGATTATCCACACCCCAGGTGCCAAGGTTATGACAAGAGTTACAGGAAAAATTTCCGCTCTTTGACAGAGCCGGATCAAAATAGAGTTGTTTGCCCAGATCAATTTTGGCTTCGGTTTGCGGGTTGTCAGCAGGTACAGGTACCGCCGCAGGCAACACTCCCATACCTTCAGGGATACCCGATGGTGTGACTGCAGCTGGCACTACTGCCTTCGTCTCGGATTGCACTGCAGGTGTTACATTAGTTTCAGGCGTTGCATCCTGAGATGCGTCCGAACAACCGATTGCTAGCATACTTACCATTGCCAACAGTGCAGCAGTAATAAATGAAGACTTTTTCACGTCCATAAACTCCTTTCGTTCTTATGTTATTAAACACTCTACAATCTAAGCTATGATTTCAATGGATACTGATTCAGCTACGACTTGTATCATGATACAAATTCTGCGGACACACAAACACAGTTTCATGAACGTAGCATGAAAGCTGTTATGTCGCCGACAAGAATAGAGTAACAATCATAATTCCAGCCCAGCCCCCTGAAATAACTATGCACCACAGGGTGCGACATATTGTCACACCCCACCCTTCTTGATAGTATATGTGCGTTAAAAGACCATACCTACAATCAGGTGATACGGGTCAGATTTCATGAGTTAAACCATGAAGGGGTAACATGAAAGAGATCGTCAAGCAGTTAGCTTCACACGACCTGCTCCAGGGTGTACTCGAAGGTATGCCTGTCTGTATATTCTGGAAGAATCGCGATTGCATCTATCTTGGCAGTAACACGCTCTTTGCCAAAAATGCAGGTCTTTCTGAACCTGACGAAGTGATTGGTAAATCTGATGATGAAATGCCATGGCGCAATCAAGCTGACCGCAATCGTGCCGATGACCTGGGTATTATTGAATCCGGAATACCTCGAATTGCTTTCGAAGAATCGTATACCACCCCTGATGGAGAAACGATCTGGCTACGCACATCAAAAGTGCCACTGCGTGACGATGAAAATCATATCATTGGCATCCTTGGGATGTATGAAGATATAACCCTTGAGAAACAGAATGAATTAATTTTGATCGATTCTGAGAAACAGTTCAGGGATATATTCAACCATCTGCAGGACACTTATTACAGAACTGATATCAAAGGGCTTATCACAATGGCTTCCCCATCTGTAGGTGCACTTATGGGGTGTGAGCTTCATCAACTGCTGGGCAAACAGATTGCTCACTTTTATGTTGATCCAGAAGGACGGGAAAAGTTTCTTTCCGCACTTCATGAAAATGGCGGTAAGGTCAAAAATTATGAAGTGCAAGTCAGGCGCATGAATGGAACGGTTATATGGGTATCCAGCAACTCCCACTGTCTGTTTGATGACGATGGAAACATCACTGGGGTTGAAGGCAGTCTCAGAGAGATCACTGAACGAAAACAGATCGAACAACAGTTTCGCCTGACTCAATTCGCATCCGATCATGCTCCCGACAGTATATTCTGGATTGATGAACAGGCACGTATACGCTACGTCAATCAATCAATCAAGCTGCCGTGAGCTTGGCTATTCGCAAGAAGAACTGCTGAATATGTCCGTTCTCGACCTTAACCCTAACCTTGTACCTGAAGGGTGGGACGAGCATTGGAGGAAACTCAAACAAAAAGGCAGCTTCTCTTTTGAAACCTTCCACCGCTGTAAAGATGGATCACTGATCCCGATAGAAGTCTCTGTAAACCTCGTAGTGTTCGACGATAGCGAATACAACGTCGCTTTCAGCAGGAACATTTCAGAACGCAAACAGATCGAAGGTAAACTGCGTTCCAGTGAAGAACGCTTCCAACTGGCCATGGCAGGCGCTAACGACGGGTTATGGGACTGGAACCTTGACACGGACGAAGTCTATTATTCACCACGCTGGTTTGACATGCTTGGCTATCCACCGAATGCATTCTCACCCACACTTGATACCTGGAAACAGCTTGTACATCCTGATGATAAAGAAAGGGTACTGCAACAGGTTGTAGACTATCTGAATGGCCGCAGCCATAGCTTTGAAACCGAGATGCGCATGTGCCACAAGAATGGACATGTCATCACCGTTCTGTCCCGCGCATCAATCACCAATACAGCTTCAGAACATGCAACGAAACGTCTGGTTGGCACCCACGTTGATATCACCGAACGCAAGAAAATTGAGCAGGCCCTTCGCCACAGTGAAGCCAAATTCCGTGATATTTTCGATGCATCTCCGGTGCCGTATGCGTTAAATGATGAAGACCTCAACATCACATATTTGAACCCCGCATTCACCCATACCTTCGGTTACGATATTCAGGATATCCCGACCCTTGATGCGTGGTGGCCAAAAGCGTATCCCGACCCGGACTATCGCTTATGGGTGATAAACACATGGCAATCCCATATGGAAAAATCGTTACAGTATGGAACCCCCTTTGAGCCTCTTGAGATTAACATTCACTGCAAGGACGGATCGATCAAAACCGCCATTAGTCGGGCAACCAAACTTGATAAAGATCTATCCAACACGCATCTGGTTACACTATTCGATATTACCGAACGCAAGCATAGTGAAGCATTACTGGAGACCAACCAGAAAAAGTTCAGCACCCTGTTTGAGTCTTCTAATGACTCTCTGTTTATTCACGACATGAACGGTTCTATTCTTGATGTGAACCATACAGCCTGTGAGCGCCTCGGGTATAGCAAAGACACTTTGCTTTGCATGAAAGTCAGCGAGCTGGACACCCCTGAATTTGCGGCCAAGGTTCCGAAACGCCTTAAGCAGATAACAGAGCATGGTACGGCCCTGTTTGAATCAGCTCACATCAGAAAAGATGGCACAATCATGCCGGTTGAAGTCAGCGCCAGAATTATTGAACTCAATGATAAAACCGTTGCATTCAATACTGTGCGAGACATCAGCGAACGCAAGCAGTTTGAAGAGACACTTCGTCAATCACAAAAAATGGAAGCCATCGGCACCCTGGTCGGAGGCATTGCACACGATTTCAACAACATGTTGGCCGCAGTTCAGGGCAATGTCTATTTGGCCAGAACGCAGCTACAGGATCAACCTTTTGCAAGTGACAAGCTACATAATATTGAACAACTGGGTATGCGCGCTTCTGAAATGGTACAGCAGCTACTCACCTTCGCACGCAAAGACAGCGTGAAAATGTCCGTATTCAACCTCAATACTTTTCTGTCCGAGGCATATAATCTGGCCAGTGCAGGCATTCCGGAAACGGTCGAGCACCAATGCATAGCATGCGAAGAAGAGCTGTATATCAAAGGAGATGCGACCCAGCTACAGCAGGTATTAATGAATCTGCTGAATAATGCAACGGATGCAGTCGCTGATGCAGAGCAGCCGACGATTCAGTGCAAGCTGTCATATGTCAAAACAGGCAAGGCATTCAAGCACAACCCTCCTGCCCTGGCCGACAAACAATTTGCCTGCATATCCGTCAAGGATAACGGTCACGGTATTCCGAACGAGCGATTGGACAAGATCTTTGAACCATTCTTCACGACCAAAGAGGTCGGCAAAGGTACGGGCCTTGGCCTGGCAATGCTCTACGGGGCGATTCAAACCCATGGTGGAGCAGTTGAGGTCGATAGCAAGCCGGGTAAAGGCGCGGTATTTCATATTTATCTGCCGTTAAGTGAAATGAAACCCTCTCTCATGACAACAAGGCTAGGCTCCGGAAAGCATGGTCATGGAGAAACCATACTGCTGGTTGATGATGAAATAGATGTCCTGAATACAACCAGTGAGGTGTTGGCAAGTCTGGGTTATCAGGTCCTGAAAGCTCGCAATGGTGAAGAGGCCCTGACCATATACAAAACTACCCATGTGCAGGTTCACCTGATCATCTCCGATGTAATCATGCCAAGAATGGGCGGCGTTCCACTGCTCAATGCCGTTCGCAAGATTGACAAAAAAATACCTGTCATTCTGGCTACGGGCTATGACAAGGATCATGTGCTGGACAAGGGTATGAAGATGGAAGAGTTCCAGCTGATCATCAAGCCGTTTGATTTCAATGCACTGTCCCGCGTAATCCAGCATACGATAACATCAGAATAAACGACAACCATTTAATCCTCGCTCAGAGCAGGTTTATAGCCACCCAAAAGAGAAACGGTCTTTGTATTGCGTCTGAATCAGGCGCTATACATACATTAACCTAGCGTTTACAGATCGGTCTGAAATCCGGCGTCTCAACAGCTTGTGTAATAGCATCAACAAAGCCGGAAAGCTCATCAAAATCAAGTACAGAGAGCACTTTAGCCAGGCTATTACTATCTACAGAGGCCATGACCAATTCACCACTTTTCAATTTCACCTCGACAGCTGCGACATCAAAGCTATCCACCCCTTCAGCCTCAGCCATCAAGGCTTCGCTTAAGGGCAGCGTATCGACAAAAAAGCCTTCAATCCGGTCAACAGTACTGTCACTCAGATCATCTTGGATCAGCACAAGCAGCTCTTCACCTTTATCTTTGTATTCAACATCGATGCCAAGCTCATTAAGCTGTGATATAAACTGATCACGCGGACGCGAATCAAAAAAAACATATTCCAGCATGATCGCAGGCCTGTTATTCCGCGTTCAGGTTGATACGGATTTCAGGGGTAGTGTGCAGGGTTGCATGAATCAAACAGGAGGAAGCCACTCTTTCAATCGCTCTCCTTCGTTTTTCAGGCAGTGCTGGCAAAACCACATCAATAGTAATTTCACCGATACGACGAGGTGATTCCTCATGCACAGCCCAATCACAATCCACTCGCAAACCATCGGTAGCGATGCCAACCTGCTGGCAGTATTTCGCCACATAAAAACCTATGCACCCAGCCATGGAACCTGCAAAGAACTCCGGCGGTGTCATGCCGGAATCCTCCCCACCATTGCTCACAGGTTGATCGGTAACTACCGAGTGACCGCGGCATTCAATATTGAATGCCGCTCCACTCATATATTTAGCAGTAAGACGAGCCATTTATTCTCCATCCAGGCGATTAATGCCCAGTGTTTTCAGGAATGCTTTTTCATAGAACGGTTCTGACACACCCGTCTTCATCTTGCGCATGAAGTATTTCTCGAACATCACCTTGGCTGTATGAACCCATTTACCTTTTTTCATCCACTGTACATTGCGTGGCGGGATCTGAGGCAGCGCAACAAACGCTGCACCGCTATCCCCCATATCCGCAAGGCAGATGGCATTCCATGTACCGCATTTCTCAGGTGCTTCACCCTTGATATCATGACAAATATTATGAATTGCAGCGGTTACCATTGATTCAATCATATAACCGGTTTTTGGTGTACCACAGGGGATTGGTGTCGCTTCAACCGGTGGAATCGCGACACATACACCGGCTGAATAGATATTTGTATAGGTTGGATTCTGCTGATGATCATTGATGATCACAAAGCCCATCGGGTTACACATCTCTTCAACCTGGGCCACCGCCGGAATACCACGGAATGGAGGCAACATCATGGAGTACTTGAATGGCACTTCATGTGTATCTTCGGTTTCACCCTTGCTGTTGACGGTTTCAACATGCATAAGGCCATCCTCAATCTTGGTCGTCTTGGCATTCGTCAGCCATTTGATATGGCGTCCTCGCAACTCGGATTCCAGCATACTCTTGGAATCACCTACCCCTCCAAGACCAAGGTGACCAATGTAGGGCTCTGAAGTCACATAGGTTATTGGCACTTTATGGCGAATTTTACGACGGCGTAGTTCAGTTTCCAGAATCATGGCAAACTCATATGCCGGCCCGAAACAGGACGCACCCTGAACTGCACCGACAACAATCGGGCCGGGGTTCTTACAGAACTCCTCAAAGGCATGGTAGGCTTC
>Ga0316204_10002620_pt1 | contig 39850 bp, 33 predicted proteins | sample 6monrhotite_MG_2_FD_205661 | JGI IMG/M metagenome (GOLD analysis project Ga0316204, IMG submission 205661) | Microbial mat bacterial communities from mineral coupon in-situ incubated in ocean water Damariscotta River, Maine, United States -... | ecosystem: Environmental > Aquatic > Marine >...
CGACCCAAAGCCGCCTCTTAGTATATCCACCAGATAGCAGACATTCACCGAATTCTCTCTAAATATCAAAAACTTGACCTGTCACGTTTTTCTGGGATGCATAACGGGGCATAAATCGGCTATATTATTGAAATACAATAAGAAATAACGCGATAGCGAGGTCTCACTACAAATGTATAACGAGACAAGGGGTCTCGTTAATACAACTGTTAGATTTAATAAATAAAGAAAAGGATTTTCTAATTTAATGAATATAAAGGTTACCAAATACCATTTAGCTACATTATCCATACTATATACAGAATCTATATATGCGACTGGTATTTTTATTCCTGTAAATTATTTTTTGTTATTTGATGCAGCATGCTTTATCGCTGCTATTTTTATAGTATTTAAACATCAAAAAAAGAACTTAACAATAATATGGCTCATAATCGTAGTATTATCGTATATAGCATTAAAATATAGCTCTAATTTAAACTATACGATATATTCATTAATCGCACCTGCAAGCATAATTATTATTGCAATATTAATGAGAATTAACTTTATACAAAATAATAAAAAATCTAAAAATGTATAACGAGACGGCGGGTCTCATTAATAAACCTGTTAGCGGTACATAATTATGATTCCATTTGGTTTAAACGAAGGTCAATTTGTTAAGCGTTATCGAGGATGCCTCGATCGAGTATCATCCGGTTTTATAAAATCACTCCAAGAATTGTTTTCAAAACCAGTGCCAGAAACCGTAACAGAAGCAGAAGTACAAATATTTTTAGGTGATGATGGTATGGAAGCCCCAAGCGCTTGGATATATTATCAAGGAATAAACAATAAAGTAGACAGCTCAGATCCTTCCATCTTTCCAGGAAAATCCTTGGAGTTACCTTCTTTCTTACAGAAAATAGAGGATTTCGATGAAGAGTATTACTCAGAAGAGTTTGGTGGAACGTACCTAATCGCTAATATTTCAAAAGCATGGCTCGCTGAATGCTGGTGGAAAGCTGGTGGGTGGAACTATCCGGTTCCTGTTAAAGTATGGGTTCATGACGAATTTGGTGATGGTGACACTATTGACTTATCAGAACACCGCTAACAAGGTAATTAACTTCGCGCGCAAAAGGCATGCGCGCCGGACCCTCCTTACGTCGGGCCGGTTATCACAACGTTAAACACATAAACAGGATTATAGAATGAAAAATAAGTATAAAATATTCCCAATATTGATAATGATGTCCCTTTTTAGTTCATCTTTATTTGGCAATGAAATCGTAACATTAAAATCTAGTGAAACTGAAATTAAAAATAATACTGGCGCGATATTTTTACCAAAAATAAATTCCTTTACGCGCTCTGATATTGTAGAAATTAAAGACAATCCAATTAAATATTCAATTACTTATGGCTCACGTAAGCTAAACACTCTTATTGTTTCACAATTAATATCAAAAAAACTAATTGGTACGGATGATTTGAAATCTATTATTAGAGGATTGATAAAGGGGAAGGAGAAGCGAAATAATGGCGTAAAGGTTCATCAATCTGGTGGTAAAACTTTGAATGTTGGAGGTCGATCTTCACAAGGCATATTTGCGTATATAAGTTTTAAAAGAAGAGGGAAAGAGTTTGATAATTTATTGTCTATTTACCCCTGGGATGATAATTATTTTATAGCAATATCATCAACTTTTCCATTTGTAAATAATAAAAAAAACATTGAAAATATTATATCAAAAACTGATTCGTATATAAGCACTATTGGTCGAAAGTAAATTGCCTAACAAGAGAATCAAGCTATTCGCTATCGCTCATTAGGACGCGCTACGGGGCGCCGCTTTAAAGCGTTAGGCTTAATAAAAGAATGTATCAAAGTATACTTGAACACTTATATGTCTCAGAAATCTCAAAAGAGGATTTAGAGGGATTGTTCATATATAAGGGTAATGAAGTTACACTCACTGTTAGCCCTGATGGTGAGCCGATTCAAAAAACACTTGAGTTGGCTAGAAAGTTTTTAATAAAATTAGAGAAATATGAAGCTAAAGCATTAGATAGAGTTTCGAAAGAATATTTATCTATTTACAATGAAGATTGGAGGAATGAAAATGAACCCACTTTATCTGGAGCCGATTTTCTAGCTAATTTAAAATTAACTCACATATGGTTTCTTTCAACTAGTAACGTCGACTTTTATTTTAGCGAGAATGGTATGTTTGGCAACCATACCATTATTCCACAGGCGTTCGATGGGGAAAATTTTACACATATCGATATGTATGGGTAAAAGTCTAACAAGTAAATTAAGTTCGTTCGCGTTGCTCACCGGAAGCTATCGCGCATCGCTTATTAGAACGCTAGATGTTCTTATGGATATAGATAACGCAGTATCTGCTGGTGACAAAGATGGCATAGAGTCTCTTTCGAAATTACAAAGCATGATTTACATTATTGCAGAGACGGAGATTTGGTGTGATATGGATGGCATTGATACATTTATTGATAAGTACGGAAAAGATGGTCCTCTAAAAGCTGCTGATGCTTACTTAGCAGTTGGGGCCTCAGAAATTGCAACTGGGCTTGGTGCAATTGCAAGTAAGTTACCTAATGCAGATGAAGCAACATTAGATAAAACGAATAGTTTTATTACCGTTCGCTATAATTATAATTATGAGTCAATCAAAAAGTATGTGGAAACAAACATCTAACAATAGGCTCAAATTGCATAGATTTCAGCCCTGCTCAGGCCGTTTAGCTCTCTACAAACATGAAAAAATGAAATACTATGAAACCTATACATTAAGAGATAGTGCAGGAACACTAGATAGGTTAACAGCCGTTCTAACTGGTGTACCTGCTTTGATCTTTGTTTTCGCTATATCTCCATTCAATTGGGTTGCACTTTTAGTCGTTATGATATCTATTGTTATTTCATTTAGTGTATTTAAAGAATGGTTGTATTTATTCAAGCATTTTTCAGTTTTACGTAACCGATATTTAATATTTGAGGCATGCTTGTTTTTATTTATAGCTACCCTTATCAAATACAGTGAACCTGAAATGTTTCCTGTCACATTCACAGTCGGTATTTTTGGGTCTATTGGTCTTATTATATTGTATTATTGGTTCACTAGATCGATAAATAAGTATGTCTATAAATTATTTTATAAAAAGCAATTAAGCGAAATGAAAAAAGAACAAGAGTATTTTTCATCATTTAGTAAAAATTGATACAAAAAATAGTATAACAATGCCTTCAACCGGGCATCGGTGTTAACGCACATTCACCCGTTAAGTTCGCGTTAGGCATTATTGTTAAGCCGTGAAAGGAGTTACATTTTGAAAACAATAAATCACACATTCTTAGTAACTATTCTCGCCATATTTATATTCGGTGGCTGCGCTGCCCATCAGTCTACTAAAACGACGTCAAGTGTTTCCGACCAGAGTAAACAAGATGTCTACATGGTGCTTCAGTCTTATGTGGCTGGAAGACAAGCACGAGACCTGGAGGCGGTGAAAGCTGTTCTAGATCCGGACGTCGACCAGTTGACATCTCGTGGAGAGTGGCGGCGTGGGCGTGAAGCAGCCGTTGCTGGCATGAAGCGAAGCAGTAAGAAGAATCCCGGGAATCGTATCTTGAAGGTGGAATCAATTCGTTTTCTTAAACCTGATGTAGTTCTGGCCGATGCACGTTATATCATCAAAGGTACAAATGTCCCTGATCGCATCCTATGGAGTAGTTTTACTTTAGTAAAGGACTCTAACGGTATGTGGCGCATCACTTCGATAAGAAACCAAAAACCAAAGGATTGAGCCACCTCTTAAATGATACCTCATAAATCGCTAGAATCAATGAGGTCAGACTCGATTGAAAATGGCCAATTACTGCCAGCTACTTAAAATATTGGTATGCCCGCGTTGGGCTCGTTGTCACATTATCTGCACTTCTCGTGAAAACTACTTAAAATTATTGGAAAATAAACTGGGATATGGACTGTTAGGCACAGCTACGCACATCCCTGTGCTCTCGCTGCATAAGGCCATCCATGGCCAAAAAAAAGGGACCGAAAACGGTCCCTTTAACACCAGGAGGTAAAATATCCAATTTTCAAGAACTTACAAGACTGATCCCAATTCATGTATATCCATACACACCCCTTATCAGCCCTATTCTTGCGTCCGATGCTCTTGAATTCTGGCAAGTATTAATTTACACAAACAGCCTTACAAACGACTTACATATTAAAAAACGAGGCAAAAAATTATCATTTCTGAATAGAATTATAGATATCAACTGTCACTTTTGAGGGCGAAACGCCCAGAATGTTAGATAAATTCTTCCTGCATCGTTGAAATAATAAAATTGCCTCACTGTTTTTTCCACTTTTACAATAAGCATTCATTAATGATTGATAGCAATCTTCCGCAACCGGGTCCACTTCTAATGCTCGTTCAAAACAAGCAACACTCTCTTCAAGCTGTCCTTGTAGTTGCCAATAACGCCCCAAGGCTTCAGTTAATTTTAAAAAACGTAAGTGACATTTTTCCTGCATCGCCATATAAGCTGAAAGGCGTTCACCATCGCCTAAAAAATTACCTTGGTACAAAGAATAAAACTGTTTCGATATTCGTGTGACTTTATCTTGCTGTTTTATACTGGCCGTGGCTAATAAATCCTGCAACGCACCAGCAATACGCAGAAATGCCAGACAGTCTACCCAGATATAACGCGAATCCAGTGAGAGACGGCCGTCCTCCATTATCAAGGCAGGCTCAGATAACATCTTACGAAGACGGTGTGTGGTGGTATACAGCGATTGACTGGCAGCATCTCCTTCTGCATCTGGCCAAAGAATTTCCATCAACACATCCTGACTAACCTGGCGGCCACCATGAGCAATCAAAACCTTTAATAATTCCAATGGTTTTTTACTCGATTTAGCCGTAACTGCCATGCTTTCGCCATCGTGCGTTACTGAAAAGCGGCCTAATGTATAAACGCAAACTGGCCATACCCAGTTTCCAAGATGCAGTGGGGCTTTTCCGGGGATTAATTCATGACTACGAACAAGGCTTTGAATAAATTCAACTTCCAAATTCTGTTCTAACGCTCGAACACAGTTATCAGCCAGGCTTCTATCCCACCAGAAGCCATGATGAACGCGCCCGATATTCTGTTCACATTGCACAGCCTCTTTAAGAAAATTAACAGCTCGTTCCATTTCATGACATGAAAAAGCCGCTTCACTTGCTACAAGACGATTAAGATAACTAAGACTTCGACTATTAATGCGCTCAGCCAGGTCACTAATACGACTTAGATGGAACACGACTTCAGTTAATTTTTCCTGACGAATCAGTATTAATGACAACATCAATCGTGCCATGGTCTCTGTATATAATGAGCCTGATTTGTGAGCGATATTTAATGCTATTTCTGCATACTCATAGGCAACGCCTAGGTCTCCACGTATCAGCGCCAACCCTGTAGCTAAATAATGATAATGCACCACATCGATCAATCGACTACGATCCAGCCTGTCTCCCATTTGTTTCAAATACTTGTCTGCTTGATCAAATTTATTCAAAGCACAGGAGGAATAAATGCCACTCGCCAATAAAAAGACATCATGTGTATGCACTTCAAACGTATCAGCAACAGCAAGCCCTTGCTTCACCGCCTTGATACTTTCAACAGGGCTGCCTGTCTTCCATAAATAAGTCGCTTCGGTTGAATACCATAACAATAATGATAAAGGATCCATTTGTTCGAGTGTGACGGCCTGTTGTAACACTTTTAGTAAAACTGTCGCCTTAGGCATTTCACCTGTCCAGACTGTGTAATACAGCAACAACTGACTGCCTAATCCAAGACGCAAATCATTATCAGCAGTGTTAAGAATTATATCTCTAACCTTTTCTTCCCAAACTGGCATTTTTTTATTATCAGGCTGACGATTCATTAACGCACTGAACATGGCGATTGAAACACGTGCACTTACTGATGGATCAACACTATCATTGATATCATCAAGTAAGCTTTCCATTACCGGTATCCAGTGATCCAGGTCCGTAAAAGAGGCTTGGTCATGAACATAAGTTTCAATAATGCCCGACCAGGAAGATAGTTGCCCAACATGATCTTGCCGCTGAGTAAATTTTTCATATACCCGTACAAAATGATTGCGACTATCACGTGTATTAATAGGCTGTAAACTCATGCCCAACCAATATTCCAACCAGGGTTCTTTCTCAAGATATTCTAACGGAAACAACTCTACCCAATGTCGCAGCAAAAGATGCCTTCCATTTTGCATCAACGATTGCCCTTGTTTGCTAATCAGGGTTTTCAGCTTATCCCATTGCTTGGATTGACAATATAATGTCGCTGCCTCTGCAAAGAACTGATTTTCCTGTAACAAATCAGCTGCGGTCGCTTGAATATTTTTTAATTCTTTCACATTAAAATAAGTCTCTATCTGGCTCAATAAAAACTCACGAAACAAGGGGTGATACTCATAAGCATCCGCAGTCGCTGAAGATCGATAGGTAAAATAATTTCGATGCGTCAAATTTTGCAACACTTCTGATGCTGCAGAATTACCCGTTAGCTTCTCAGCTATATCAATTGTAAAAAAAGGCAACAAGCCTGTTTTCAACAGAAATTCTTTTGTCTGCTCTGATTCTCTCTGAAATATTTCACCGGCAAAATAATCAAACACAAGCCCATGGTTATCACATTGAATAAACTTGTCCGGTATATTGATATCATCAGACTGTTCTAACATCAGCACTAAACCTGCTGCCCAACCTTGAGTATGACGAAACAAATCCTGCGCAATTTGCTTGCCGTCATTTTTACTTAATTTTTCAAATCTTCGCTGACAAACTTGCTCTATTTCATCATGGGTTAAGGCAATTTCTGTGTTATCCATTAAAGCAATACTGCCATTGGCTCTAAATCTCAAATAATCACTACCTGGTTCTGCTCGGCTCAAAACAATGACGTTGATACCAATTGGGATTTCAGCAATAAATTGTTTTAATATCTGATGTGTTTCTGATTCTTCAGGTAGGTCTTGAAAATTATCTAATACCAACACACCACCGTCACCAAGTTGTTGAAATAATTCACGCGCAAAATGCCTCGCAAAAGCATCAATCCCTTTTCTATATTCCGGAGTAAAAACAGGCAGTAAAACTTTTCTATCAACCGCTGTCTGTTGTATAGCTTGCTGTAGGTAATCAAAAAAAGCTGCTGGGTCATTATCGCTAGCATCTATTTGATACCACATAGTATTTAATTTTGCTTGCTGAAGATAACTGGCTGCCAATACCGTTTTACCTGATCCACCTGGTGCTGAAATCCAGATAACAGGATAATCTTGTAAAGACTGAAGTTTCGTGAACAACCGCTCGCGCAACAAGATATTCGGTATTCTTGGGGGGTTTAATTTAGCAATACTTGTTTGAATGATTTTTTTTGTTGCCATGACCGCAATTAATTATTGTTAAATGTTACACTTATCCATGCCATTCACTGAGTCTACAACTATATGTTTTCTTATTAAGATAATCCATTGAATACAGCCTCAATCAATCAAACGCCTTTATCACTTTATATTCACATACCCTGGTGTGAGCGCAAATGTCCATACTGTGACTTTAATTCCCATGCTGTACGTGAGGCAATTCCTGAAAAAAAATACATTCAGGCATTATTGGCTGACTTTAAGCACGATCTTAAATGGATAAACAATAGGTATATTAGCAGTATTTTTATAGGTGGGGGCACGCCAAGTTTGTTCAGCCCCGAAAGCTATCAACAGCTTTTTGAAGGCTTACAAAAAGAGCTGTTTTTTGCCAGTGATATTGAAATCACGCTAGAAGCAAATCCCGGATCTGCTGAGCAACAAAAATTTATTGAGTTTCGTGACGCAGGCATTAATCGTTTATCGATTGGCATTCAAAGCTTCAATAATAACATGCTCTCCAAACTCGGACGGATCCATAATAAAAACGATGCTGTAAAAGCGGCTGAATCCGCGCATTATGCTGGATTTGATAACTTCAACCTGGACCTTATGTTTGCTTTGCCTGGGCAGAATATCAACATGGCATTGAAAGATCTGGAATATGCTACCTCTCTAGAGCCGTCGCATATTTCCTGGTATCAACTAACCATTGAGCCCAATACATTATTTTATCAACAACCACCTGTTTTACCGATCGATGACCTGATTGCCGATATCCAAACAAAGGGGCAGTCGTATCTTGCTGAGGCCGACTATCTTCAATATGAAATTTCGGCCTATTCACGTGACAAACCCTGTCGTCATAATATGAATTACTGGCAATTCGGGGATTACCTAGGCATTGGAGCTGGTGCCCATGCAAAACTCAGTAACCCTGCACAAAATCAGTTTCAAAGAAATCAGCGCATCCGTCACCCAAAAGAATACATGGAGCTGGCACACAGCCCTGACGTTATCTCTCAACAACGCAAACTTCATTCATCAGACAGGTTATTGGAATTTATGATGAACGCTTTGAGATTAACTCAAGGCGTCAGCTACGAAACATTTGAACAACGCACACTGATCAATCGACAAGACATTCAGGCTTCATTAGAAACTGCACGTGACAAACAACTTTTACTCGATAATAACCGTATTCAGGCAAGCCATCATGGCCTGCTATATTTAAATGACCTTCTGGAAATATTTATGCCGTAGTATATTAGAGACTTCCTTGTTAATAATGTTAAATATAGAATAACGAAATCTCTATTTAGTGCAATACGCAGTTATTGTGAGCAGTAAAAATCAATAACTTACTGAGCCTAGAGGAACCTATATATCCAAATATTACAATCAGTTACAAAAAAATAGCCCCAAATGTGTCAAAATGTGATAAATTACACATAACAAATTGTGATTGGAAATCACAATAAACGAAGAGATTATATAAATACGGGTAAATTAAAATGAAGAATTCTGAAATGCTACCGGATTTTAATTTTAACGAATGGTCGAATTTGGCAAACACTGACCCCGAAGAATTTGAGCGTAGACGGCAGCAAGCCATAGAAGAAACCATACTTGCAATGCCAAAGGCCAAGCAGCAACGTATTCGTGGCCTCCAATGGCGAATTGATCAGGAACGCAAGCTCTCCAAATCTCCGATCGCAGCTTGCATCAAGTTATCGGGCATGATGTGGGACACTGTAGTCGGTGAACATGGCCTACTTCAAAGCGTTAAAAGCCTCGAAAAACCTTCAGAAAACAGCCTTTTAACACCTAGAAACAACCTTCTTATGTTTCCTGAGTCTTCTGCGTAATAAATAATGTGATTATGCCTAGATGAGGCTTGCTGTGTTTGGTGTTTCAGCGTAATATACACGCCCTTGTCCCAACAGGCATTCGTAAAATTTTATTTGAGGTCGAGCTATGAAGGCAGACATACATCCAGATTATTCAGACATCGCTGTAACATGCAGCTGTGGCGAAACATTTCAAACACGTTCCACCTTAGGCAAAGATCTACATATTGATGTTTGCTCAAAGTGCCACCCTTTCTATACTGGCACCCAAAAGACTATGGACACAGCTGGCCGTATTGATAAATTCAATCGCAAATACGGAGCTAAATAAAACATTAGCCTTATTGGCTAACCGTTTTAATTTGTTTTTAAAAGGGCGCTTTTTTAAAGCGCCCTTTTAGTTCCAGGATGGAACCATGACACGCACGCTCTTTTTATTACTCTTCTGCATACAAACGTCCCAGGCTAGCTGCCCAGCTTTACGACATGATCTCGTATCACGAGTAGCACATACTTATGATGGCGACACTTTCACTCTCGAAGATAATACCCGCGTTCGTTTCATTGGCATCAACACACCAGAACTTGGTAGAAATGGCAAACCTGATCAAGCATATGCAAAGCAGGCAACTAATACGCTAATTCAACTACTTGCAAAATCATCAAACAAAGTCATTCTTCAATATGGAGAAAAGGCTAAAGATCATTACAAACGTCGCCTTGCACATGTATTTTTAGCAGATGGCACAAATGTCTCCGAACAGTTACTACTCAAAGGTCTTGCTTATCGTATTGCTGTACCACCAAACCTATGGGCACAAGACTGTTACCTAAAAGCCGAGAACAAAGCGCGTGAGTCAAAAATTGGATTATGGTCACGGGATATCACCCAATCTACCCAATTGCCTTTGAACAGCAAAGGCTTTCAATATGTTGAAGGCGAAATATATCGCATTGGCCATAGCAGGAAATCAATCTGGTTAAACCTGAATGGAAATTTATCCGTCAGAATTGCACTTAAAGACCTCCACTATTTCAAAGATATCAATATTGAGCAGCTACAAAATAAACAAATACGTGTCAGAGGATGGGTTCACAACTACAAAAAAGAAAATATCTTACGTTTACGGCATTCCTCTATGCTCGAGATCGTGAAATAATCAATCATTAACGAATTCAGGACAACATCATGGCAAAAGACCTAAAACAAGCTGCACTCGACTATCATGCAAAACCAACACCAGGAAAAATTGCCATCCAGGTTACCAAACCCTGCGAAACACAAAATGAACTATCGCTTGCCTACACGCCCGGAGTTGCCGAGCCTGTCCGGGAAATAGCAAAAGATAAAGAAGCGGCTTATTTATACACATCAAAATCCAATCTTGTTGCTGTCATTACGGATGGCACAGCCGTATTAGGGCTGGGCAACGTTGGCGCACTAGCTGGCAAACCTGTAATGGAAGGTAAAGGTGTCTTGTTTAAACGCTTTGCCAATGTTGATGTTTTTGACATTGAAGTTGACTCTGATACACCCGCCCAGTTTATCGAAACCGTCTCACGCATTGCATGCACATTTGGAGGAATCAACCTTGAAGATATCAAGGCACCTGAATGTTTTGAAATAGAAAAAACATTAATCGAAAAACTGGACATTCCCGTCTTTCATGATGACCAACATGGCACTGCTATTATTATTTGCGCAGGCTTACTCAATGCAATTGAAATTGCCAATAAGAAAATTCAAGACGCAAAAATTGTATGCTTAGGAGCAGGTGCGGCAGGTATTGCTTCTATGCGTTTACTAGATGCATTGGGCGCTGATAAAAATAAAATATTCATGATCGATCGCAAAGGCATCATACATACTGCCAGAGATGACCTAAATCAGTACAAACAGGAATTTGCTGTTAACACTGAACTTAGAACACTGGAAGATGCGATGCATGATGCAGATGTATTTATTGGTGTTTCAGGCCCCGATCTGATTACCGAAGATATGATTGCTTCAATGGCACCCAACCCTGTTGTGTTTGCCTTATCTAACCCCGACCCTGAAATTAAACCTGAAGTGGCCCTCAAAGTGCGTGATGATCTTATTATGGCGACAGGTCGAAGTGACTACCCCAATCAAGTCAATAACGTTCTGGGGTTTCCATTTATATTTAGAGGCGCTTTGGATGTACAAGCGAAAACTATCAATCGCGAAATGCTAGTCGCTGCGGTTCATGCACTGAAAGATTTAGCCAGACAACCTATTCCACAAAGCGTGCTCGATACCTACGGACGCGAGTCACTCAAATTTGGCAAGGAATATATTATTCCTAAACCTTTTGATCCAAGGTTAATTGATGTTGTGCCACCAGCAATTGCCCGAGCTGCCGTTGACAGCGGTGTCGCAAGAAAATCTTATCCAGATCATTATCCTAAATGAAGTTGTTCTGATTTCAATAATGCCTGCACCGTTTTCAAATCTGCGCGAGGCATCGGTTGACCATCAACAGGACTGTCTGGAGCCTGCCTCATTTCTTTACATGAAAATACAACCACGTCTACATCAACATCGTCTGCTGTAATATTATACACCGGTTGTATTTTATAATGGCCCGCCATTTTTATTCTTTTTTGTTTTTCATCGAAAGGGATTTGTTCTTCTAAAAAAAACAATCTGACTTGCTCCGGGTAATCAGCAAACACATGCACTTCTACATGCGAATATTCATTCGCCGTACCGGATAAAACATCACCGACTAATCGCGGGTTAAATGACTTCAGAAATTGCATTGCATGAACGGCTGTTTCACGACACTTTTTTAATTGCTCGGGCTGCGAGTCAGAATAAAATAATTTTTGATGATCAAATAGAGCTGATTCTATTTCTTTATTACTGGGCATATAACGTTTTTCATCTACCCCTAAGTGCTGAGCAGCCTTACGTTTAGCCAATTGAAAATCAGATATACCAGACTCAGATATATATTTAGCTGCCAACATAGCAACTCGGTTACGTTGCTGTTCTTGATGCCGTGTGCTCGACATAAATACACCTTAAAAAATAATGTCTGGATGCCCTCCACCTGCCGGTGTTTGGCCGCGTTGATTAATATTACTGCCCGATGCTCCACGATCCTCGCATCGCATAGGCTCTTTGCCCACTTCAAATGTTTCAAAAATAGCATTTTTTGTTTTTGCTATCGCCAAACAACCTGCTACAGGATCTATTCGTACTGTGACCAAACCCTCTGGTTGTTTCAAGGGTTTTTCAGGCCTACCTTTTAAAGCTTCGCGCATAAAGTCAACCCACATTGGCAAGGCTGCTCGTCCACCTGTTTCTTTATTGCCTAATGGTTGCACTTTATCAAAACCAACCCAGGCCGTTGTCACAACATCACTATTGAACCCCGAAAACCAGGCATCACGTTGATCATTGGTTGTACCCGTTTTACCAGCAAGATCATAACGACCGAGTTTCATTGCACCACGACCTGTACCACGCCGTACGACATCACGCATCATGGAATGAATTAAATAAGCATTTTGCTGACTTAAGCTACGCTTTGCCAGATTAGGTGACTCAGGTTCTTCCGTTTCTAATTTATCTTGCTCTGGTATTTCTACTTTTTTATCTTGTTTATCTTTTTCAATTTGCTCTTCACACTCAAGACAGGCAATCGCAGGTTTAGCTTCAAATATTAATGCACCATCATCATCTTCAATGCGTGCAATAAAATAAGGCTCTACTTGATATCCACCATTCGCAATAACTGCATATGAACGAGCAAGCTCTAATGGCGTTATCGACCCGCTGCCTAATGCGAGAGATAAATCTCTTTGTATCATGTCACGTGTAATACCAAATTTTTTCAGAAACCGCGCGGTATACCCTATACCCATGTCTCTTAATATTCGTATTGAAACAAGATTACGAGAATGTACTAACGCCTCGCGTAAACGTGTTGGTCCATAAAATTTTCCGGAATAATTTTCTGGGCGCCATGTATCTTCAAGAGCGGGGTCATTAAAAACGACCGGTGCGTCATTAACAACCGAGGCAGGCGTAAACCCTTTGGCTAATGCGGCTGTGTATATAAAGGGTTTGAAACTCGAACCTGGTTGCCTTTTTGCTTGCACTACACGATTAAACTTACTATAAAAATAATCAAAACCACCCGCTAACGAGATAATCCCTCCGTCTCTGGATGATAAAGAGACTAATGCTCCAGCCACTTTTGGTATTTGCGACAGCATCCATTTTTTATCATCGACTTTTTGCAACCGTATCAAATCACCCGGCTTTAATATATCTGACACCATTTTTATAGCCGGGCCACGCGTATTCTCATCAACAAACGCTCGCGCCCATTCAATTTCATCGAGATTTAATTTAACATTTTTGCCTTTACCCATATAAACATAAGCATATTTTTCTTTTACGACCTCAACTATACCTGGTTGCAAACCACCCACTGAGGGTATATCACGTAAGGCCATATCCCATTGGTCATAGCCAAACTCCAGTACATCAACAAAATTACGCTCTACCCCACGAAAACCGTGTCGCTTATCATAAGAAAGCAATGATTTACGTAATGCATCGTTAGCTGCTTTTTGAGATTGGCTATCAATGGTGGTGTAGACACGAAAGCCACGTGTATAAATCTCATTTCCATAGCTGCTTTGCATCTTTGAGCGCACCATTTCAGCAATATAAGGTGCCTCTACTTGTAACTTCAGCCCATGGATACTCGCCACAACCGATGTTTCAAGGGCTTGTTGGTATTGGTGATCAGTAATGTAATTGAGTTCCTTCATTCTACCCAATACATAATTTCGTCTTAATAATGCTCTCTGCGGGTTAACAATAGGATTATATCGAGAAGGCGCCTTGGGTAACCCCGCAATCATGGCAATTTCGGCCAGACTAAGTTCGTGAACGTTTCGACCATAATAAACCTGAGATGCGGCCTGAACACCATATGACCGGTGCCCAAGGTAAATAACGTTCAGATACAACTCTAATATTTCTTCCTTGCTAATCTCTCTCTCAATTTTCAGGGATAAGAATATCTCATTGAATTTCCTAAGAAAAGTCTTCTCTCTACTGAGAAAGAAATTACGTGCCACTTGCATGGTAATCGTGCTGCCACCCTGGCCTTTCTCACCAGTCTTAATCAGATGCAATGCAGCTCGTAGTAATCCTTGGTAATCAACACCCGGGTGCTCAAAAAAACGGTCGTCTTCTGCTGCAAGAAATGCCTTGATCATTAAATCAGGCACGTTACTATAAGTAACAGGTGTTCTGCGCTCTTTACCGAATTCGGCAATCAAACCACCATCACGCGCATAGACGCGGAGTGGTAATGTTAATTTGACGTCTTTTAACGTCTCAATTTCAGGCAAGCCGGGAGCCAGATACAAATACGCTGCTGCAATCACTAGTACAGCAGCTGTCATACCAGTAAAAAATACGGCTAGAAATATTCGTAAGACCTTGATATATTTAGTCATAATGCAAAAACAACACTATTTGCGCCATGGAGGCTACAAACTAATAAATTTCGTGGAAAAATAATCAAAATTAACTAATACTTTATAAGTATTGTCAAAACTGGCAAGTGTAAGGAAGTACTAATTATAAATAAAGGGACTGTCATCACATTAATTACCTAAAGAAATATTCTAGTATGACGTTATGTTAACAAGTTCTGAATAAAAACCCCAGAAGACATTAGTTGACAAAGGCTTAAGTATGGATTTTAATGTAGATAGACAACTTCCACGCGTAACAACCAGTATAAAAAAGGAAAATGCATAGTGGGACTATTATCACGGAAAAGACCTCCGCTAATCGGACTGGACATCAGTTCAACTGCGGTCAAACTTCTTGAGTTAAGTCATCAAGGCGGACGATATCGCGTAGAAAGTTATGCGGTAGAGCCATTGCCTGCAAATTCTGTTGTTGAAAAGAATATTGCTGATGTAGAAGCGGTAGGTGAAAGCATTCGGCGCGCTATCAAGCGTTCTGGCTCAAAAATTAAAACAGCAGCTGTTGCAGTTGCCGGGTCTTCAGTTATTACTAAAGTCATCTCGATGAGTTCAGCACTTAATGATGAAGAGATGGAATCACAAATAGACCTTGAAGCAGACCAATACATTCCATACCCTTTAGACGAAGTGAGCATGGACTTTGAAGTATTAGGCCCTTCTGAAAAAAACCCTGAAATGGTTGATGTTCTTTTAGCTGCATCTCGCCAGGAAAATGTTGAAACCCGTATTTCAGCACTGGAAATCGGCGGCATGACTCCAAAAGTTGTTGATGTTGAAGCTTATGCGCTTGAAAATTCTTTTGCATTGTTAGCTGAACAACTGCCTGATGGCGGCTATGATCAAACCATTGCAGTTATTGATGTTGGCGCAACCATGACAACATTAAATGTTTTACATGACCGAAAAATCATATATACACGCGAGCAAGTGTTTGGTGGCAAGCAGTTAACTGAAGAAATTATGCGTCGTTATGGCCTCTCATATGAAGAAGCTGGTATGGCAAAACGTCAAGGTGGCTTACCTGATAACTATGTTCCTGAAGTACTTGATCCATTTAAAGATGCAATGACACAACAAGTAAGTCGTTCACTGCAATTCTTTTTCTCATCCAGCCAATATAATAGTGTAGATCAAATTATACTTGCTGGAGGAAGCGCATCCATTCCTGGCATCGATGAATTAATAGAAGACAAAATTGGCACCGCAACATCCATAGCCAATCCATTTGCCAGCATGTCACTTGCTCCTAGAGTTAAACCACAAACTCTGAGCAACGATGCACCCGCACTCATGATTGCATGTGGACTTGCCTTAAGGAGTTTTGACTAACATGGCCCGTATCAATTTATTGCCGTGGCGTGATGAACTACGCAAGGAACGGCAGACCAACTTCATTATTGTACTCGTTATTATGCTCGCTATTACTGGCGTAGTTATGGGTGGCGTACATGCTTACTATGCTGACAGAATTGATTATCAAAACAAACGTAATGCCTACCTGAATAAAGAAATCAAAAAACTTGATGTTCAAATAGCTAAAATAAAAACATTCGAAAAAGAAAAAACCAAGTTGCAAGCGCATTTGGATATTATACAAAGACTGCAAAGTAGTCGTTCAGAAATCGTACATTTGTTTGATGAAATGGTGCGAACATTACCTGAAGGGGTTTACCTCAAATCACTATCTCAAAGAGGTAACAAGTTAGCATTAACGGGTGTTGCACAATCGAATGCCAGAGTATCGAGCTATATGTGGAATATAGAAAAATCCGAATGGATTAGCTCCCCTAAACTCAACGTTATATCCACCTCTAAAAAAGGCAGGGGACGAGTTAGCAATTTCACTCTCGGCGCTATACAAAAACATAAAAAAGCAGCGACGGAGAATAAAAAATGAGTGCTCTAGCTGATTTAAATGATCTGGATCTGGATCTAAACAATATTGGTAACTGGCCAATCCTTGCCAAAGCCATTGTTATTGCACTTGCATGCGCATTAGTTATTGGCGGTGTCATATACATGGACACCAATGACCAACAAATTGCACTGGAAAAAGTACAGAAAGAAGAAGACGTATTAAAAAAACGTTTGACTATAAAAGCCGCTAAAGCCGCTATTCTCGACCAACTAAAAGCACAGCTGGAAGAAATGCGCACAGATTTCAAAAAGCTTAGCCGTCAACTCCCCAATCAAACTGAAGTTGCTGAATTGCTTGTTGATATTTCACAAACCGGCTTGGCAAGTGGTCTTGAGTTTGAACTCTTCCAGCCCAGCCCAGAAAGCCAAAAAGACTTTTATGCCGAATTACCTATCAGTATTAGAGTAACCGGGAAATATCACGAATTTGGTACATTTGCCAGCGGCATTGCGGCACTGCCACGAATCGTTACACTTCATGACATCACTCTTTCTCGTAAAGGTGGCGGTCAAATGAGCATGACAGCAACAGCAAAAACCTATCGCTCTCTGATAGAAGACGAGGGTAACAAATAATGAACTTTTTTAAATTACCTCGAAACTATCAAACACTCCTGATTGCTTCTATCGCTACAATCTCACTAAGCGCTTGTAGCTCTGATATCAGTGAATTGCATAAATTTGTACAAGATGCGAAAACCAAACAGCGTCCAAAAATACAGCCATTACCTGAAATTAAACCCTATGAAACGTTTACTTACACAGCCGGCCACTTAAAAGACCCATTTGAACCAACTGTTGTGCAACAATCCAAAACCGTTAAAGCTTCAGGCAAAGGCAAAGGCCCTAAACCTGTTGAAGGCAGAGCACGTGAATTGTTAGAAACTTTTCCACTTGATGCATTAAGAATGGTTGGCACATTAAAACAAAGCCAGACACTATGGGCCTTACTAGCGACTAACGATGGCACAATACACCGTATAAAAACGGGAAACTATATCGGCCAAAATCACGGCAAGATTATCAAAATAACTGAAGATAAAATCCATTTAGCAGAAATTGTACCAGATGGACTGGGTGACTGGATGGAACGTCCTGCCTCACTTGCCATGGGGGAGAAATAAATAATGAAACTGAATATTCGCACCAGGAAAACACCCATGACTAAAGAATATGCATTACATGATAACAAAGGACCCAACATGACTATTCGAAAAATGTTTCTGATCATGTCTTTATGGCTTATGGGAGCAACTGCATTTGCTGCAAGTAACTCGCTTCAAGACATTAACATTTCTTCTATGCCAGGAGACCGCGTGTTAATCAAGCTAATCCTATCTGAAGCGGCTAGTAATCCTCTTAGTTTTACTATCGATAATCCGGCTCGAATAGCACTGGATCTTGCTAATACAAAAAACCAGCTTAAAAAACGCAATATGCGCGTCGGCATTGGCATGGCTAAAAGTATCAATTCTATTGAAGCAAAAGGCCGTACACGAATCGTTGTAAACCTGTCCCAGTTAGTTTCATATCAAACAAGCGTAAATGGAAATGAAATACTATTAACATTAGAAGGTGCAGGTGCAGGATCAACCGCCTCTGCTACATCACAAGCAAGCACAACAAAACACCCATACATCAATTCTGCAAAACATGAAATAAAAAACGTTGATTTCAGACGCGGCGAAAAAGGTGAAGGCCGAATTATTATTGACATGTCTGACTCAACCACGAATGTTGATATGCGACAAGAAGGGGGCAAAATCCTCGTCGATTTCAGCAACAGCAAAGTAGCCAACGAGCTTGTTCGTCGACTTGATGTGCTAGATTTTGCAACGCCTGTTAAGTCTATCGACACATTGATGCGCGGCAATAATACACAAATAGTGATTACGCCCATCAATGACAACTATGACCACCTTGCTTTTCAAACAGGCAGTGTGTACACAATCGAAGTTAAGCCATTAACAAAAACCCAAGTAGAAGCTGAGAAAAAGAAACGCTTTGGCTATACAGGTGAACGACTGTCTCTGACCTTCCAAAATATAGAAGTACGTGCTGTATTACAATTATTAGCAGACTTCACGGGATTAAATCTAGTCGTCAGCGACAACGTTACTGGCAACCTGAGCCTTCGCCTCAAAAACGTCCCTTGGGACCAGGCCATGGACATCATACTTAAAACGAAAGGCTTAGGTATGCGCAAAACGGGTAATGTAGTATTAATTGCGCCAAGCGCTGAGATAGCTGCGCGTGAAAAACTTGAACTAGAATCGCAAAAGCAAATTGAAGAACTGGCTCCCTTAAGAACAGAATGGTTCCAAATTAACTATGCTAAAGGCAGTGCAATAGCCGGACTGCTTAAAAGCAGTGACAACAACCTGCTGTCATCAAGAGGCAGTATAACTATTGACGAAAGAACCAACACACTACTTATCCAAGACACATCTGACAAACTCGCACAAATTAGATCTGTAATTGGGAAACTTGATATCCCTGTCAAACAAGTCCTGATTGAATCAAGAATTGTTGTGGCCAATCGTGACTTCACCCAAAACATGGGGGTCAGATTTGGTATTGCCGGTAGAAAAGTAGACGGTCAATATACTACAACCCTTGGTGGCGATGGCGCCGCAGGTACAACCCCTAATACCGGTACAGGAGATCTAATCTTTGATCTACCTGCTGGAGGAAGCGCAGGCACCCTTGGTCTAGCCATTGCAAAAGCCAGTAGCGCAGTAGTACAGCTTGAGTTGTCCGCCTTGCAAACTGAAGGTGAAGGCGAAATCATCTCCAGCCCAAGAATTATTACGGCAAACCAAAAATCTGCGACCATTCAATCAGGTGTCGAAATTCCTTATCAGGAAGCATCGTCTAGTGGTGCCACTGCTGTTTCATTTAAAACAGCCGCACTGAGCTTGACTGTAACACCACAAATCACGCCAGATGATCAGATCATCCTTGATCTTCAAGTTAACAAAGACAGCATTGGCTCAATCTTTAATGGCGTACCCAGTATTGACACACGCAGCATTCAAACTCAAACACTGGTATCCAATGGCGAAACAGTTGTACTGGGTGGTATATATGAACAAACCAAGGTAAAAGGACAAGCAAGAGTTCCATTCTTCGCTGATTTACCATTAGTGGGTAGACTATTCCAGGACGATCGAAAACGTGATGACCGATCAGAATTATTGATCTTTGTTACGCCTAAAATCATAAAAGATGATCTAACCTCAGCTATTCGCTAGGCTCTTCGTAAAAAGCCGCAACGCCTCTTATAGGGTGTTGCGGCTTTTTTTATGGATGCCTGATACGTGGCAATTGGAGTTCAAAAGTAAATAACGATACACTAACCCACTCAAAGCTATCTAATATTACGGAAAAACCAACTCGCAATGAATACGCCATTTAATATTTTCCTTATTGGCCCAATGGGGGCTGGAAAATCAACAATCGGTAAGCGACTCGCTCATATTATTGGTGCGAAATTTCTTGATAGCGACAAAGAAATTGAACAACATACGGGCGCTAGCATTCCTCTTATTTTTGAACTCGAAGGAGAAGAAGGGTTTAGACAGCGCGAATCCCAGATGATAGATACACTGACACAACAAAAGCCCATCGTTCTTGCAACTGGCGGCGGGTCTGTACTCAATGAGCAAAACCGTCAGCACTTGAAAGCGCGTGGTAAAGTCGTTTACTTATATACAACCGTTGCACAACAGCTCCAACGGACTCATCGCGATCAAAATCGTCCGTTACTACAAACAGAGAATCCTGAAAAAAAACTTACCGAACTCTTCAATGTTCGTGACCCTATATATAGAGAAATGGCTGATTTCATCATTAATACAGATGGGCGGTCTATTCACTCTGTGAGCACTGAAATCACGAACAATCTTGGTTTTAAAAAATCCAGCTAGACTCTCCAGATAAGATATTCGCTTAAACTAAATAAATAGTGGCATATCAGTACAGTTAACTTCTATTTCAGTATAAAATAGCAACAATGAATACACTAAACGTCAAACTAGGGGAGCGAAGCTACCCCATTTATATTGATACCCAGATCCTGGGCAAGGCCGATCTTATTGCCAAGCATATACCCTGCAATCAAGTCCTTGTGGTTACAAATGACACCATTGCGCCTTTATACCTGGAAAAAACACTGGAATCCCTTAAAGATTTTGATTGTGACAGCCTCATTCTACCAGATGGGGAACAATACAAAACGATTGAAACTTCTCAATTGATCTTTGATAAGCTACTAACTAAACGTTATAACCGTACCGCGACACTCATAGCGCTAGGTGGTGGAGTTATCGGCGATATCACTGGATTTGCAGCTGCTTGTTATCAGCGTGGAATACATTTTATACAGATCCCAACAACATTGCTGGCGCAAGTTGACTCATCCGTAGGAGGTAAAACGGGTGTTAATCACCCGCTTGGTAAAAACATGATTGGTGCTTTTCATCAGCCTCGTTGTGTTATTGCTGACACAGATACATTGAATACACTTGATGATCGTCAACTAAGCGCCGGAATTGCCGAAGTTATTAAATATGGCCTAATCAGCGATTATGAATTCTTTGTTTGGTTAGAAAACAATATTGAATCCATTCTCACCAGAGACACTGAAGCTCTCGCATATGCTATTGAGCGATCATGTCAAAACAAGGCCGACGTCGTTGCAGCCGATGAACGAGAAGGCGGTAAACGCGCCCTACTTAATTTAGGGCATACATTTGGCCACGCAATAGAAACCGGTACTGGTTACGGTACATGGTTACATGGCGAAGCGGTTGCTAGCGGCATGTTAATGGCAGCCAACCTTTCTGCTTCACATGGATGGATGGATACTGATGATGTAACACGTATTGAAAATTTACTTATCAAATCAAATCTTCCTACGTTTGCACCAGAAGAAGTTTCAACTGATCAATTTATGCAACATATGTCTGTCGACAAAAAAGTGCTTGCTGGTAAACTTCGTTTTGTATTAATGAAAGGCATTGGTAAGGCATTTGTTACGGAAGATATTCAACATGAATTACTGATTAACATGTTAAATAACGTCCCAAAATCTAACAGTCGAGTATTATCTGAATGACCAAAGTGCTCGCCGATTATGCAGCATCAGATGCGACATCACTGGGACGCCAGTTTCCTGAAAAAGCACCTGAACATCGAACCGAGTTTCAAAGAGATAGAGACCGCATCATCCATTCAGCGGCATTTAGACGCCTTGAATATAAAACACAGGTCTTTGTAAATCACGAAGGTGACTTATACAGAACACGCCTTACACATTCTGTCGAAGTGGCACAAATTGCACGCACTATTGCGCGCGCGCTGAGTCTAAATGAAGACCTTACTGAAGCAATTGCATTGGCACATGACCTGGGGCACACACCCTTTGGTCATGCAGGACAAGATGCTTTAAATGAAAAAATGCGAGAATATGGTGGTTTTGAACACAACTTACAATCCCTACGTGTTGTTGATGAACTTGAGGAACGTTATGCCGAATTCCAGGGTATCAACCTGACATTTGAAAGCCGCGAAGGAATCATCAAGCATTGCTCTATCCCTAATGCACATAATCTGGGCGAAGTCGGCCAACGGTTTATTAATGGTACCCACCCTAGCCTTGAGGCGCAACTAACTAATCTTGCAGATGCAATCGCATACAATAGTCACGATGTTGATGACGGGCTAAGGTCTGGGCTTATTACACTTCAGCAACTTGAAGAAGTCACATTATTTGCCGAACCTTACAATGAAGTAATCAGGCTTTATCCTGAATTAAATGAGCGACGAACCACCTATGAAGTCGTTCGTCGTATTATTAATATGCAAGTAAGCGATCTTATTGAAACCACGAAACAAATACTAAAACAGAAGCAACCTGACAGCATCAATGCTGTTCGCCAAGCGGGCGAGTCGCTCGTTTTATTTAGTAACAACATGCATAAAAACAACCTGGAACTAAAACGCTTTTTACATAAGAACCTGTATCGCCATTACCGCGTTCATCGCATGTCATCAAAAGCCATTACTATTATTCATGAGTTATTTGATACTTTTATGTCCGATACGCGACTCCTCCCACCAGACACAGCGCAAAAAGCTAAACTGCTGGATACAGAACTTGGTATTAGCGGTAAGGCGCGTGCTATCGCTGATTACATTGCCGGAATGACAGATCGTTATGCCATTCGAGAGTATCAGCGCCTACTAGACCCACTAGAACCTACCTAAATTCACCACTTATACAATACAAAAACTCTATAAGCCACTGAAATTACTTTACATTCATATAAAAGTGCTCATAATATAAAACATCCTTTTGGAATGGATTACTCATGCGGATTTATATGCAAACAGCCGCGTTCGGTGATAAGCCGCCACGTTTTTTTCACCTTCACTTGCAAGAAGATTTGCTTGAAGGCTGGACCTTAGTTAAAGAAAGTGGCTACCAAGGCTCTGCTGGAAAAGTAACTAAAGAATATTTTCAGGACAGAGATGATGCTGTAGATGCACTTGCAAAAGCGAAGGACAGGCAAGTTAATCGAGGCTACAGCATCGTATTCGCACAAGGCGAGAGCATTGCAGAATAATAATGAATGAACAAACAAACAATCCTGCATTCGATTTAAGCATTGATAATAAACTTGCTCCATACCTAGCAACATTATCATTAAATACATTACCATTCTCAGCGAATATACCAGGCAGTAAACTCTTCATTGACCCTGATAGACAACAAAGCCTTGATCAGCTTTCTCACCTTGTTCAATCAAGTGACATGATACTTGTTGTAGCTGGAGAAAGCGGCTCGGGAAAAACCACCCTTTTACACCAGTTCAAAAAACAAGCCACGAGTAATTTAAAATGCTGTACGATAACCGCCGACGTTGACTACACAGAACAAGATATATGGTCTTCACTTTCGCGCTGCCTGGATTTACCTGACAACCTTAACTCGCAGGTTATGTATGAATTAATCAATGAACAAATTACTGCATTGCACCGCTCTGATGTCATACCTGTTATATTGATCGATAATGCATTTAAACTCCCAAAACAAACGTTAAATGCATTACTTTATTTACAACAAAATGAATCACCCTGCCGCATTGTTTTATTTACAAAACCATCACACAGCCCAGAACTCATCCAATTAAAAGATCGGCTGCATTTTATTCAGATACCCGGCCTCACCCTAGAGCAAACCAAGCAATATCTAACACATCGATTAAGTGCAGCAGGCTTCAAAGGCGAGTCCCCCTTTTCTGATAAAGATTTGATCTTGATTCAGAAACGCTCAGAAGGTAACCTCACAAAAATACATCAACAAGCACATGAAATTTTATTAGATAAGGTAATCAAACCTGGCACACAATCTAAGCCAATTGAACAGAAAATAAATCCTTTACCTATTTTCTTAAAACCCAGTACTGTTATATTTTTTATTGTCATTATAGCCATTGGAACTGTGCTTTTTTACCAGGCTGAAATAAACCAGCTTATTCAAGAAACACCACCAAAAAACACTGAATTAAAAAAAGAAGTCATAGCACTACCATCTTCACCTGTGAAACTATCCAGCATACCTGATAAAAATACAATCAATTGGGAAACCATTCCAGCATTGACAATATCTAAAAAAACAACACCTCAACGAAATGTTACTACACAAATTAAAGACCCTGCTGAAGAAACAGCACATAAAAATATCACCGAGAAGCCAGTTGAATTAAACAAACAAAACAACAGTACAATAACCGCACCTAATCTTACTAAAAAAACAACTCCAGAAAATATTACATTGAAAACATTACTCGACAAATATCATATAAAAGGTAAAAACTGGATTCTAAAGCAAAATGAAAGCGCGGCTACAGCCCAAATCATGGCTTCTTCTAAACCTGACATTCTGATTAAAAATGCAACTTCTTCTGCTTTAAAAGACAAAGCCGCCATATACCACATCATGCGCAACAACAAAGATTGGTATGTGCTAATTTATGGTAATAGCCAAACCAAAGCCTTAATGAAAAATGAAATACTTTCAATACCCTCATCTCTACAAAAAAGCAGCCCTTGGGTACGACCATTCAAAGATATACAAATAGAAATAAAAGCAGGGAAAAAGTAACTTACCTCATAAACTCCCTGTGTAAACACCCTAAATTAACGAGATAATTGAACCTAATAGACCGAGCCGTTATACTGCCTGCTTAATAAACATTCTAGACCGGCACAAAATAGAGAGCTTGAAATCAACATGAGTACAAAACCCGAATTAAAAAATGACTTATTATTACGTGCTCTTTTACGTGAACCGGTCGACACGACGCCCATTTGGGTCATGCGTCAGGCTGGTAGGTACTTGCCAGAATATCGAGCTACTCGCCAAAAAGCCGGAGACTTTCTAACCTTATGCAAAACGCCAGAATTAGCTTGCGAAGTGACTCTACAACCTCTTGATCGCTTCCCCCTTGACGCCGCTATATTATTTTCAGACATCCTTACCATACCGGATGCTATGGGCCTGGGTTTATACTTTACTGAAGGTGAAGGACCAAAGTTCAAAAACACGATTCGGTGCGAGGCAGACTTAAAGAAAATCGGCATACCTGACCCCGAAGACGATCTTGGTTATGTCATGGATGCCGTTAGACTTATTCGCCAGGAACTAGGCGGCAGAGTTCCTCTAATTGGATTCTCTGGCAGCCCATGGACGCTTGCAACTTATATGGTGGAAGGTGGAAGCGCCAAGGTTTTTGCTAACACCAAAGCCATGATGTTTGATCGCCCTGACCTGATGCATCAATTACTTGATAAATTAAGCCAATCTGTTGCTTCATACCTTAATGCACAAATATCGGCCGGCGCACAATCTGTTATGATTTTTGATACTTGGGGCGGTTCTTTAAATACTCAAAATTACCGTGAGTTCTCACTCCAATATATGAAAAAAATTGTCAGCCAACTCACGCGTGAAAACGATGGTAGAAGAGTACCTGTTGTTTTATTCACTAAAGGTGGCGCGCAGTGGCTTGAGGATATCGCTGACTCTGGTTGTGATGCAGTAGGTCTCGACTGGACTATCGAACTTAAAGATGCACGTGCACGAATTGGGGATCGCGTTGCACTACAAGGTAATATGGATCCATGCGTATTATATGCATCACCTGAAAGAATCAGACAAGAAGTCGCACATATTCTTGAAAGCTACGGTCACGGAAATGGGCATGTATTCAATTTAGGGCATGGGATACACCCCACAATAAACCCGGATCATACAGCAGCACTCGTTGAAGCTGTTCATGAACTAAGCAAACCTTACCATAACAACAGTTAACCAACTGAGGGATAAGTTACTGCTAGTTAACGTCTGTATAATTTAAGATATGACTGGCCAACACCTTTCCCTGCTGGTTCAAAACAGATACTTTCCACTCACCCGTCCAATTTGAGAAAATGGTTTTTTTAGACCAAACCCGCCAACGTATTCCGCCTACCTTGAATGTTACATCAGCTATAACCTTTCCATCATACTCCCACCGGTGGGTAATGGTTTCGCCTTTCAAATTCAACAGTTCTGAAAAATAGTAAACGCTATTTTGCTGATTAGATAGACTTAATAAATTATCCAAGGGCTCATGATTTTTTATGCCACTGGTAAAATGCGATCGACTTACTCTCCCCAAATCTACACCTTGACCCTTGATGTCGGGTACCGCTTCATCTGCCGGGATAGTACCTGTTACTGCAAAACCCGGCATACTTAACGCAAATAAAAAAATAAAGGTAACTAATCTCATCGGCCCTTCCTCCTTGTCAGCAAATCTGGGTCCAATAATATGATTGGGAACGATAGACTGCAAGATAAGAGTTATAATCAAGGCGATATTTGTAGACTACCTCACACCATTTAACCTATTATACAAACCACATTTAATACTATTAAAGATCAGGAGATTTTTATGGAAAATTTTGACATTTCTATGATTCTAGACACTTACGTCATCCCATGGGGACTGAATATCGGCCTCGCATTAATTATTTTCATAATTGGTAAGTATGTCGTTAATCTAATTTCAAAGCTCATTGTTAAGGTACTAACTCGTTCTAATCTTGATAGTATGCTGGTCAACTTCATCGCATCAATCACAAAAACCATTATGCTGCTATTTGTTGTTATTGCGGCAATGGATCAATTAGGCATAAACACGACATCGCTGGTAGCTTTATTAGGTGCTGCCGGCCTGGCTGTTGGTTTAGCATTACAGAGTTCACTGCAAAATTTCGCTTCTGGCGTGATGCTAATCATTTTCAGACCCTTCACGGCAGGCGATTTTGTGGAAGCCGCTGGTATTTCTGGAACAGTCGAAAAAATTAGCATGTTCAGCTCAACACTAAAAACTGGTGATAATCGGGAAATTATTGTGCCTAACGGTTCAATTTATGGCGGAGTTATCACCAATTACTCAGCACGAACAACCCGTCGTATCGACATGATTATTGGAATCGGCTATGAAAGCGATATAAAATTAGCCCGTGACACACTACAGGAAATCATCAGTGCAGATAGCCGCATTTTAGCTGAGCCTGCTCCGCTTATTGCTGTTGCTGAACTAGCTGATAGCAGCGTTAATTTTGCCGTTAGACCATGGGTTAATTCAGCTGATTACTGGGGCGTGAAATTTGATCTCAATGAAAAAATTAAAATCACCTTTGATGAAAAAGGTATTTCAATTCCATACCCACAAATGGACGTCCACGTAACAAAAGATTAAATACCCCTTTAAATGTTACACCTATCATGTAAAAGTGCCTGATTTATCAGGCACTTTTACATTCATTTCCTTATAATGTTACACTTTCCAGCATGTTAACCACGATTAAAAATTATTCATGAAAAATATCACGCTACTATTTATACTGTTTTTATCATTCAATTCATTCGCAGCTACTTTTAAAAGTGACATCGGCTTTAGCATAAATCTGAGTGATGACTGGTATGCATTAAGCAAAAAACAAGCATCCAAAGCCTATGAAAAAGAAACCTTAAAAAGCCTCGAATTATTAAACATAAATGATAAAAAACTCAAAGCCATACTAAAACGCGTAAAAGCCGGCAACATTGAATTTATTTTCGATAAAAAATTCTCCACTAACGATTTTAAGAATAACATCAGTATTCAGACAGGAGCGGGTACAACTGCTCGCACAAAAGAACAAGGTAAAATCGCATGCAAATCACTGACTGCAGATCTTAAAAAATTATACAAAAAAAATATTTCTGTTAGCCAATGCGGCATGAAAACTATCGACACAATTATGTACATGTCTTATGAATACAAAGGTGCCGTTGCTGATATTTCAACCGTGCAAAATGAATTTCAGCTAACGCCCAATCTTACTATTATAACAGTGGGTGGAGCGCTCCCCATTGCACTCAAACACGTCAAAAATACACAAAACAGAATCGCAGCCGCCATCGCATCACATATAAAAAAATCACCTAATTACTTCAACGTAATGAACAAGGCAAATAAATTTTTAAAAAAAGAACAATATAAATCTGCCTATAAACAATTTATGATTCTGGCTAACGTCAATGACCCCGAAGGTTTATTTAATATCGCCCGATTTAATGAATATGGTAAGGGCACTAAAACTGACTTAAAAAAGGCACTATCTTATTATAAAAAATCAGCGCAACTAGGCAGTCGTATCTCTATCACCAAGCTGGGTGATTTTTATATGAATGGCAAAGGCACAAAAAAAGACTTAAACAAAGCAGCTAAACTCTTTTACCAATCTGGTTTAATGGGAGACCCTGTTGCTCAACATATTTTTGCCACATTGCTATTCAATGGTATCGGGGTAAAAGAAAAAAAACCTCAAGAAGCCATAAAATGGCTACAAGAATCTGCTAAACAAGGTTACCCACCTGCTGCAAAAACATTATTCCAAATTTTTGAAACGGGTGCTAAAAACAACAAGCCTGGTGCAAAACATGGCCTGGCTATGATGTATTTACAAGGTGTTGGCGTCAAACCTGATTCTGCGAAAGCGATTAAATTACTAGAGCAATCAGCTTTTGATGGTGCAAAAGCCTCACGCGAAGCTCTATACAAAATTTACTCAAATGGTATGTTTGGTGTCCCTAAAAACATAGAGAAAGCAAAAGTCTGGAAACAGGAATAATCTATTATGACGATGACCACCCATAAACCAAAAATTGGTGTTTTGCTTTCCAATCTCGGAACACCTGATGCACCCACGCCAAAAGCCCTTAGGAAATACTTGGCTGAGTTTTTATCTGATACTCGTGTAATAGAAAAGCCGCGCTGGTTATGGAAAATTATTCTTTATGGCGTAATTTTAAACATCCGCCCCAGACGCGCTGCAAAAGCATACAAATCTGTCTGGACTGATGAAGGCTCACCATTATTGAAGTTTTCAATCAGACAAACAAAAGCGTTACAAAAAGTTTTATCTGATTTTCCAAATGCTGAAATCCATGTCGAACTTGCCATGCGTTACGGTAACCCTTCTACCGCTAGTGCAATGCAATCTCTATTACAAAAAAAGATAGATAAACTAATCGTGCTACCTCTGTATCCTCAATATTCAGCAACAACAACTGCCTCTGTATATGACGCGGTCAGTCATGTAATGAGCAAAACCAGACAAATCCCAGAGACTTATTTTCTAGGTGGATATCATGATACAGATGGCTACATTAACGCCCTTGCTACCAGCATTCGTGAACATTGGGAAAAAAATGGACAGTCTGAACGCCTACTCATGTCTTTTCATGGCTTACCTAAAAGTTACATTACCGCAGGCGATCCATATCAGGAACAGTGCCTTGAAACCGCACACTTACTTGCAAAAAAATTACAGCTTTCGGACAAAGCCTGGTTATGCACTTTCCAGTCTCGCTTTGGTGTAGAAGAATGGATCCAACCTTACGCCGATAAAACTCTCGAAGCCTGGGGTGCTGCAGGGGTCGAAAGTATCGACGTCATTTGCCCAGGGTTCTCAGCTGACTGTCTTGAGACAATCGAAGAAACGGCTATGCAAAATAGAGATATCTTTCTGGAAGCCGGTGGCAAGGCATTCCACTACATACCCTGCCTAAACGAAAGAGAGGACCATATAGAAATGATGGCCAATCTCATTAAAAAAAGTATATAGGGTTGTTATTTATCTACATAAATAAACGAAAACCTAATTATTTATCGAGCAATTTCAATTTTACATTTAAAATAACCCATTGATAAATATATATATTTTTTGGTGGCTCTTGCTCTATTATTTAATTCCTAATGAATACAATAGGTTACAGTTATATTAAATAACAGATAATAACCTAACTATTTACACTAATTAGTTAATTTCTCTCCTTATATGCTTCATTTTCAGGTAGAATATCGGCCTTTTGAAACTGAACGAGTATGAAGCGTTTGTAGAATAAATCGCTTCGTCACTTGGGCAAGCTTCGTTGTCGGAATTTCGCTCCTGGCCTGAATAACCTATATGGCAACCGACGCATTAGCATAGCTCAATGACGCTTAACTTATTTTTCTGGCCAACATTTTTTAGAGTGTAAACATGACTGACTTATCGCGTTACAGAAACATTGGAATCTTCGCACACGTTGATGCGGGTAAAACCACCACAACAGAGAGAATCCTTAAACTCACAGGCAAAATCCATAAAACAGGTGAAGTTCACGATGGTGAAGCCACTACCGACTTCATGGAACAAGAAGCTGAGCGTGGTATAACGATTCAGTCTGCTGCTGTTTCTTGTAACTGGGATGGTCATCGTTTTAATATCATCGACACACCAGGACACGTTGATTTCACAATCGAAGTGTATCGCTCACTGAAAGTACTTGATGGCGGCGTTGGTGTATTTTGTGGGTCGGGCGGTGTTGAACCACAATCTGAAACAAACTGGCGCTATGCAAACGATTCAGAAGTTGCGCGTGTTATCTTCGTAAACAAACTGGATAGACTTGGCGCAGACTTCTACCGCGTAGTTGGTCAAGTAGAAAAAGTACTAGGCGCTAATCCATTGGTTATGGTTCTACCAATTGGTGTAGAAGATGACTTTACCGGTGTTGTTGACCTGCTAACTCGCAAAGCCTACATCTGGGATGATTCTGGTCTACCTGAAAATTTCAAGATAGAAGAGCCGCCTGCTGATATGGCTGACGCTGTTGAAGAATGGCGTGAACAACTTATAGAAAAAGCATTAGATGAAGATGACGATTTAATGGAAGCCTATCTCGAAGGTGAAGAACCTTCTATTGATGACATCAAGCGTTGTATTCGAAAAGGTACAATCAGCTTGAACTTCTTCCCGACTTATTGTGGCTCGGCATTTAAAAACAAAGGCATTCAATTAGTCCTCGATGCAGTTGTAGACTTCCTACCTGATCCAACTGAAGTTAAACCACAGCCTGAAACAGATGAAGAAGGTAACGAAACCGGTGAATTTGCTATTGTTGATTCATCTAAACCATTTCGTGCCTTGGCATTCAAAATTATGGATGACCGTTTTGGCGCTTTAACCTTTATTCGCATTTATTCTGGCGTGTTAAATAAGGGCGACACAGTCCTTAACACTTTCACGGGTAAAACAGAACGTATTGGACGCTTGGTAGAAATGTCAGCTGATGACCGTATTGAACTTGATCATGCGGAAGCAGGTGACATTATTGCTGTTGTCGGCATGAAAAATGTTCAAACAGGCCATACACTCTGTGATCCCAAACACCCTGCAACACTCGAGCCCATGGTTTTCCCCGAGCCTGTTATCTCTATCTCTGTAACACCTAAAGATAAGGGTGCATCTGAAAAGATGGGTATTGCGATTGGTAAAATGGTACAGGAAGATCCATCTTTCCACGTCATGACTGATGAAGACAGTGGTGAAACCATCCTTAAAGGCATGGGTGAGTTACACCTTGATATCAAGGTTGATATACTCAAACGTACACACGGTGTTGATCTTGAAGTAGGCAAACCTCAGGTAGCCTATCGGGAAACCATTACTCAAACGCTTGAAGACAGCTATACACATAAGAAACAATCGGGTGGTTCTGGTCAATTTGGTAAGATCGACTATACCGTTGAGCCGGGTGAACCAGGCAGTGGCTTTGTGTTCGAATCAAAAGTCACAGGTGGTAACGTACCACGAGAATTCTGGCCTGCTGTTGAAAAAGGTTTCAAGAGTATGCTTGATGACGGTATCCTTGCCGGCTTCCCATTACTTGATCTTAAAATCACGTTATTGGATGGCGCATACCACGCAGTTGACTCCTCTGCTGTTGCATTTGAAATTGCGGCTAAAGGTGCCTTCCGTCAGTCTATGCCTAAGGCAGGACCTCAACTTATTGAACCTATCATGAAAGTTGATGTGTTCTCTCCTGAAGATAATGTTGGTGATGTTATCGGTGACCTTAACCGTCGTCGCGGCATGATCAAGTCACAAGAAATCGGCGTAACAGGTGTTCGCATCAAGGCTGATGTGCCTTTGAGTGAAATGTTTGGTTACATTGGTGATCTGCGTACCATGACTTCAGGTCGCGGACAGTTCTCAATGGAATTCTCTCATTACTTACCTTGTCCGAAGAATGTTGCTGAAGACGTTATCAAGGAAGTACAAGAACGTAATGCGAAAAAATAATTCTATTTAAATATAGAATACAAAAAGCCGCTATACCAATATGGTTAGCGGCTTTTTTTCGTACCGCATAAAGTGAAAATATCAAATATTTTAATATATTAAATTAATTTTATTTTTTTACAACCACGGTGAGAACGACAATCTGACGCCCATGAATGCGATCTTCAATACTCATCACTCAGTCAGGAATAAAATAGATAAAATAATATCTATTTGTTAAGTATATTGGCTAGAATTCTATCTAGATGGCCAGCAAATGCTTTACGATCATTTTGATTTAAAGCTGGCGGCCCACCCGTGTTAATACCGCTGGACCGTAACGTATCCATGAAATCTCTCATACTTAAGCGCGCGCGAATATTATCAGTCGTATAAAGTTCACCACGTGGACTAAGTGCTAGCCCACCTTTTTCAATCACATCAGCTGCCAAGGGTATATCACTAGTAATAACAAGATCACCCGCACTCATTTGCCTTACTATCTCATCATCTGCCACATCAAAACCAGAACCGACTCTGAGCATAGTGATATTATTTGATGGAGGGATATGGATAGGCTGATTTGCAACTAACGTCATGGGTAAGCCGGTACGTTTTGCCGCTTTAAATAAAATTTCCTTGATCACCACTGGGCAAGCATCAGCATCGACCCATATTTTCATTTCAGATCAAACCTTTTCATTACGAACATTATTAATGCGTAAGTTGATCTAAGGGAGATTGCTTTCACCCATCAGATACAGATCAATTTCCCGTGCCACTTCACGGCCTTCATTGATACCCCAAACTACAAGTGATTGACCTCGACGACAGTCACCCGCCGCATAAACCCCCGCAACACTTGTCGCATATTGACCATATTCAGCTTTATAATTTGATCGCTCATCATACTCTATTGATAATGCATCGCTGACAATATGCTCAGGGCCTAAGAAGCCCATGGCTAATAATACAAGATCTGCCTGCCATTCTTTTTCACTGCCCGCCTTTTCTTCCATCTTCCATTGACCCGTGTTGGTATCACAATGCCATTCTACTTCTACTGTTTTAACTGCAGTGACATTGCCGTCAGTATCACTATTAAAACCTTTACTGAGTACGCAGTAAGTACGTGGGTCTTCTCCTTGTGTTTGCGATGCTTCTTCATGTCCATAATCAACACGAAATATATGAGGCCAAGCAGGCCATGGGTTATTTTCGGCCCGTTCCTGTGGCGGGCGAGGCATCAGTTCGAAATTAACAACCGACTGACAACCATGTCTCAATGACGTACCGATACAATCTGTGCCAGTATCACCACCACCTATCACTACCACATGTTTATCTTTAGCACTGATATAGTTTCCATCATCAAGATTCGAGTCTAACAAGCTTTTAGTATTCGCCGTCAGGAACTCCATTGCCATGTGTATACCTTTGGCATCACGTCCGTCAATAGGAAGATCACGGGGTGTTGTTGAACCCGTCGCCAATAACATTGCATCATTATCTTGTGTAAGTTGCTTTACATCAATATTCTTACCCACGTTGGCATTGGTTACAAACTCAACACCCTCGTCACGAAGAAGTTGCACCCGACGTTCTACTGTACCTTTATCGAGTTTCATATTAGGTATGCCGTACATAAGCAGGCCACCTATACGATCAGCACGTTCATAAACGGTAACCTGATGACCTGCTTTATTTAATTGTGCTGCAGCTGCCAGACCCGCAGGGCCTGACCCTATCACGGCGACTTTCTTACCAGTACGTTGTGTTGGTTCTTTTGCAATCACCCATCCTTCATCAAATGCACGATCAATAATTGCATTTTCAATATTTTTAATGGTAACGGCTGGCTCGATAACACCTAGCACGCATGAACCCTCACAAGGTGCAGGACAAACACGCCCGGTGAATTCAGGAAAATTATTGGTTTTATGCAATCGTTCAATAGCATCTTCCCAGTGTCCGTTATAAATCAGATCGTTCCATTCAGGAATCAGATTATCGACTGGACAACCCGTATCAGACTGACAAAATGGTACGCCACAATCCATACAACGTGCACCCTGAGTCTTTAGATGTGTCTCATCGTGTGAGGTGTATATTTCTGCGTAATCATTCAATCGTTCACTGATTTCACGATAAGGCTCAGTTTTACGATCGAACTCTTTAAATCCTGTTGGCTTACCCATTATTATTTCTCTATCTTCTAAGCTTTATTGTCAAACAGCTTTCTGCCTGACAGTTTTAGTTTTATTTACATGACAACAAAAAATTAAGCCGCTGCTGCTTTCTTTTTCTGTTCTTCAAGTACACGCTTGTAATCTGTCGGCATAACTTTAACAAACTGCCCTAAAGATGCACTCCAGTCTGCCAATAATCGTTTAGCAACTTCAGAACCTGTATATTCCAAATGCTGCTCCATCATTTGCTTTAATTCTTGGATGTCTTCATCAGCTTCCATTTTTTCGAGCTCCACCATACCCATATTGCATTTACTGGAGAAGTCACCTTCGTGATCCCATATATAAGCAATACCACCGCTCATACCTGCAGCAAAATTTCGTCCGGTTGAGCCTAATACAACTACTCGCCCGCCTGTCATGTATTCACAGCCATGATCGCCAATGCCCTCTACCACTGCAGACGCACCACTGTTTCGTACACAGAAACGTTCTGCAACGTTGCCACGTAGATAAACCTGCCCACTGGTTGCACCATACAGGCAAACATTACCAGCGAGAATATTTTCTTCAGCAAGGAAAGTACTATTCTTTGGTGGATAAACAATCACACGCCCACCACTCAAGCCTTTACCGACGTAATCATTAGCATCACCTTCAACTTCAAGCGTGATTCCTTTAGCAAGAAAAGCACCCAATGATTGACCTGCTGAACCTGTTAATTTCACGTGAACGGTGTCTTCTGGTAATAAATCAGCGCCATGGGCCTTAGCAATCTCATGAGACAACATAGTACCAACAACACGATTAGTGTTAATAATTGGTAATTCGATATTCACTTTCTCGCCATTTTTAATGGCTGCTTGCGCTAAATCTATCAGTTGATTATCCAATGAGTCTTCCAGACCATGATCCTGTTTAATAGTCTGATGCACTTCCACATTCGCATGAGGTTTTTCAGCTGGTGTTAGCATGGCACTAAGATCAATACCTTCTTTCTTCCAGTGATCGCTGTTGTTTTCCATCTCAAGACAATCAACACGACCAATCATTTCGTTGATGGTTCTAAAACCCATCTCAGCCATAATCATGCGTAATTCTTCTGCGACCATGAATAGATAATTAACGACATATTCTGGCTTGCCTTTGAATTTTTTACGTAGCGCTTTATCTTGTGTTGCAATTCCAACCGGGCAGGTGTTCAAATGGCACTTGCGCATCATGATGCAGCCAAGTGTTATCAATGGTGCAGTAGAAAAACCATATTCTTCTGCGCCTAACAATGCAGCTATGGCAACGTCTCGGCCTGTTTTCATCTGGCCATCTGTTTGAATAACAACACGAGAACGCAGATCATTCATTACCAAGGTCTGATGCGTTTCAGCAACACCCAGCTCCCATGGTAACCCAGCATGTTTAATTGACGTAAGCGGCGACGCACCTGTTCCACCATCATGACCCGCAATAACTATATGATCCGCATGCGCTTTGGTTACACCGGTAGCAATTGTTCCAACGCCTGCTTCAGATACGAGTTTGACACTAATACGCGCAGATGGATTAGAGTTTTTCAAATCATGAATCAGCTGTGCCAAATCTTCGATTGAATAAATATCATGATGCGGTGGCGGACTGATTAGTCCTACACCCGGCGTCGAGTGACGTAAGCTAGCTATATAATCATCAACTTTCGCGCCTGGCAATTCACCGCCTTCACCAGGTTTTGCGCCTTGAGAAACCTTGATCTGCAGCTCATCCGCATTCGCTAGATACCAGATGGTCACACCAAAACGGCCAGACGCTACCTGTTTGATTGCAGAACGACGTGAGTCACCGTTCTTATCAGGCGTGAATCGCGCCTCATCTTCGCCACCTTCACCTGTATTGGATTTACCGCCCATACGATTCATCGCAATCGCTAGTGATTCATGGCTTTCTTGAGAAATCGAACCAAAACTCATTGCACCCGTAACAAAACGTTTTACAATTTCTTTTGCATCTTCTACTTCACTAATATCGATAGAGTCGCCGTTGGCACCTTTTTTGAATTGCATGAGTCCACGTAAGGTACAATTTTTTGTATCTTCTTCGTTTGCTAATTTTGAGAACCGCCAGTAAGCATCTTTATCACCTTGGCGAGCAGCTTCTTGCAGGTTCGATATACTCTTCGGATTCCACATATGCTTATCGCCATCAGCGCGCCAATGCATATCACCTTGGTTGGGTAACAAAGGAACACTACTTTGCTCGCGTGATGGATAACCAAGTTCATGACGACGGAGTGTTTCTTTAGCTAATACATCAAAACTGACACCTTGTATGCGACTAGGTGTACCAATGAAACAACGATCAATAACATCTGATGCAAGCCCAACTGCTTCAAAAATCTGTGCCCCTTTATAGGATTGCAAAGTTGAAATACCCATCTTCGCCATTACCTTTAACATGCCTTTGGCAACACCTTTACGGTAGGCGGCTACAATTTTTTCATCGGAATCATAATCATCGCCTACAAGCAATCCATCACGTTGCGATTTCCACAAAGATTCAAATGCAAGATACGGATTAATCGCATCAACGCCAAAACCAGTTAGCAAACAGAAATGCTGTACCTCTCGAGCTTCGCCTGTTTCAAGCACCAACCCAATACGAGTTCGATCATGTGTACTAACCAGATGATGATGTACTGCACCGGTTGCTAATAAGGCACTAACCGGAACTCGGTCACGACTAATATTACGATCTGTTAAAACCACTAGACTATACCCATCCTTTATAGCCTGTGTTGCCTCAGCACAAATACGATCTAATGCATTACCCAAACCAGACTCACCTTCTGATTTGTCAAATGTAATATCGATCGTTTGGGTCTTCCAACCTCTGTGATCCATGTGCTTGAGCGCTGCCATTTCCTCATTAGTCAAAATCGGATGCGGCACTTGTAAACGATGCGCATGCTGCTCAGACGACTCCAGCAAGTTAGCCTCAGGCCCTATATAACAAGACAGGGACATAACCACTTCTTCACGAATTGAATCGATAGCCGGATTAGTGACTTGTGCAAACAACTGCTTAAAGTAGTCATACAACATACGTGATTTGTCAGACAAGCATGCCAATGCTGCATCGTTACCCATCGAACCTACTGGGTCACGACCTTCACGAACCAAAGGTAACAACATAAATTGCATTGTTTCAGTGGTGTAACCAAATGCCTGCATACGCTGTATTAACGTTTCCGGATCAAATGCGTGTGGCTCTTGACCAGGTTCGAGTTGAGCCAATGAGATACGCTGATTAGCCAACCAGTCGTGATAAGGCTGCTTGGCAGAAAACTCATGTTTAAGTTCTTCGTCAGGAATCATTCTACCCTGTTCAAAATCGATCAAAAACATCTTGCCCGGTTGTAAACGGCCTTTCAGTTTTACATTTTCTGGATCAACTGGTAGCACACCTACTTCTGATGCCATAATGACACGATCATCATGAGTAAGGTAATAACGACTAGGACGTAAGCCATTACGATCTAACGTGGCGCCAATGTAATGTCCGTCAGTAAACACGATTGATGCCGGGCCATCCCACGGTTCCATTAACGCTGATTGATATTCATAGAATGCACGTTTTTCTTCAGACATGGAATGATCGTTCTGCCATGCTTCAGGTACCATCATCATCACTGACTCTTGCAGACTACGCCCGCCCATCAGTAAAAATTCGAGCACATTATCGAAGCTACCTGAATCAGAAACGTCCGGCTCAATAACAGGCAATAATTTTTTAATGTCTTCGCCAAACAAGTCACTTTCTGCAACGCCTTCACGTGCACGCATCCAGTTTGCGTTGCCAAGACGAGTATTGATCTCTCCGTTATGACTCATGAAACGTTTAGGTTGAGCACGATCCCATGATGGAAAAGTATTGGTAGAAAAACGCGAATGAACCATGGCTAAATGCGCGGTAAAATCTTCATCTGCAAGATCTGGATAAAACGGAATCAACTGATCCGGGTTCAACATACCCTTATACACAATAACCTTGGTAGACAAGGAGCAGAAATAAAATAAATCACGCTGCTGAATATTTTCGTCACTACGCACTTTATGCGTACCTTGTTTACGTAAAATATATAACTGGCGTTCAAAATTATCGCCTTGCAAATTATCAGCAGCGCCGACAAATAATTGTTCCATATGCGGCATGGCATGTCGCGCAGTCGGCCCAACATCTGCTTTGATTGGGTCAACAGGTAATTCACGCCAACCAATTAACTTTTGGCCAGATGCTTCAATTAGATCGTTTACAAGTTCTTTACACTGTTTACGCTCTACTTCATCAACAGGTAAAAAAACGATACCCGCTGCATAACGGCCTTTTTCAGGTAAATCAACACCCAGATCTTGTTTAGCCACTTTTGTAAGAAAATCATATGGAATACTGGTCATGATGCCTGCGCCATCACCCGTATTCGCTTCACATCCACAAGCTCCGCGATGCACCATTCGGCGCAAGATATGATCGGCATCCAATACTATCTGATGGCTTGCATTACCTTTTATATGTGCAACAAACCCTACACCACAGTTTTCTGTTTCATTTGCAGGATCATATAAACCATGTTTGGCTGGTAATCCGTATTGGTTTAAAACCTTGTTATTCTCGCTCATGCCTTGCCTCTAAACGCCCGGATCCTATAAGTCCGCTACGCTTTTTAATTTTATAGTAAAAGCTGCCAAAAATTTGCCAATGGCGGCCGGACATTTTAGCGGATGCGAGAGATAAAAAAAAGTTTATATAAAATCAATTATAATCAATGAGTTATATTAGATTCACGCGCCCCAGAAAGGCATTGTTGATTTTATAAGAAAATTCTTATTTTTTTTATTAAAAACAGTTAGTTAAAGCGTTTAACAAGGGTATTTACCCTATATATGTATTTTGAGGAGGTTATAACTTATTATAGATAAGGTTATCAAGGTGCCACAATTAATATAAACGCATCATTTAGCGCTATGTTTTAAAAGGAACACCTATAATTGAGATATCATCATCAGCTTCCATATCGCCCAGAAACTTACGAAAATCATTACTGAGTTCAGCAATTGAGTCTTCAATCGAATCAGATGATTTTAATATTTCCAATAGCTTTTCGGCACCATAC
>Ga0316204_10002621_pt1 | contig 39838 bp, 25 predicted proteins | sample 6monrhotite_MG_2_FD_205661 | JGI IMG/M metagenome (GOLD analysis project Ga0316204, IMG submission 205661) | Microbial mat bacterial communities from mineral coupon in-situ incubated in ocean water Damariscotta River, Maine, United States -... | ecosystem: Environmental > Aquatic > Marine >...
TGGAGTAACCGAAGCTTCAATTGCTAGCAGCCATAAAAAACTCTGTGCTTCAACTAAATTTTCAAATATTGGACGACCGCTAGCTAATGTAAAGTGCTATATTTTAGATGAAAATTTACAACCACTACCGATAGGTGCAGTAGGTGAGCTTTATATCAGTGGTATTGGCTTAGCGAGAGGTTACTTAGATGATGTGCTTCTTACTGATAAAAAATTTATTGATAATCCCTTTGTAAAAAATTCGAAACTGTATAAGACGGGTGATTTAGCTTGTTGGAATGAAGTTGGTGAATTGGAATATATTGCTCGTAATGATTTTCAAATAAAATTGCGAGGGTATCGTATAGAGCCAAGTGAGATAGAATGTGTTATATCAGATCAGCAAGGAGTTATGCAAAATGTTGTTGTTGATAAAGAAGTTAATAATAGAAAGTCTCTGGTATGCTATTATTTAGCCGATAAAAAGTTAGATGAGAAGGATTTAATCAAAGCTCTTCAATCTAAACTTCCTGATTATATGTTGCCCCAACTGTTCATCCATTTAAAAGAACTTCCTTTAACTGAAAATGGTAAACTAAACAGAGCGAAGTTGCCTGAACCGATTGTTTCTGAAGAGAATGATTATATGTCTCCAAGGAATGATCTGGAACGGTGCGTTTCTAAGATATGGGCTGATCTCCTAGGTGTTAAAAATCAGAAAATTGGCATTAATGATGATTTTTTTCGATTGGGTGGGGACAGTATCGTAAGCATACAAATTGTTGGAAAGATTCGACAAGAGTTGGGATTAACCATAAGTGTTAAAGATATCTTTACATGCAAAACTATTGCAACTCTATGTGATAGTGTCTTAAAAAATAAAAAAAATGCTTCTGTAAAGCCTATTCTTTTGAAAACAGAGCAAGGACTTTTAAGTGGTCAAATTAACCTATTGCCAATTCAAGCATGGTTTTTTGAAAATTCTTTCCCTTCCCCACATTATTATAATCAATCTTTTAGCATTAAAACCCCGTCGCTGAGCCTAAAAGATTTGCAAGATTGCTTGACCAAGTTGGTAGCATATCATGATGCTTTTCGTATACGCTTCAAAAGAAAATCTACTCACATTGATCAATTTTATAATGACTCTAAAGATATTGATCCTTTTAAAACCTTAGATGTATCTACGCTGGGAGAAGAAGGTAGTGACATATTCAATGAAAAGCTGCAAGCCATACTTACTGAGTGGCAAAGCAAGTTTAATATTGAAACTGGTCCAATGTATATTATGGGATATCTTTACGGATATAAAGATGGCAGTGCCAGAGTTTATTTTGCCTTACATCATCTGATTGTTGATTCTGTAAGCTGGCGTATCATCGCTGACGATTTACGCTCGTGCTTTGAGAAAAAATCTTTGCCATCCAAAGGTAGCAGTTATCGTCAATGGGTTAAAACAGTAGAAAATTATTCAATTTTATATCCGAAAGAAGAAAAGTATTGGTTGAATCTTTTAAATGATTTTAAAGGTGATTCATTAGAAAGCCTGGTCTCTTCTAATAAAACAAGAACTATTGCTAAAGTGGGATTAACTAAAGAGAAAACTGCATCTTTACTTAAAAATAGCAATATGGTTTACCATACTGAAATTAATGATTTATTACTGTCTGCACTATCTTATGCACTAATGAGTGTCACCAATAATAAAATCAACTATATTTTATTAGAAGGGCATGGCCGAGAAGAAATTGATGAAACTATAGATATTACTAAAACAATTGGTTGGTTTACCACGATGTTTCCTGTGCGTCTAGTGGTAGGTGAATGTCTAGCTGAGACAATTAAAAATACTAAAGAATGTTTAAGAGAAATTCCAAATAAAGGTGTTGGCTATGGTGCGATATTTTCTTATAAGAGCTGCAATTTGCCAAAAGTTGGGTTTAACTATTTAGGTCAATTTACTCAAGATAGCGATGAGAATCAGTTTGATAAAATGTGGTCAATAGTCACAGATGAAAGTGTTGGTATCCCTGTTGATTCTTTGAATGAAGACCCTAATATTATCAGCATTAACGGATTAATTAATTCTGGTAAGCTTGAATTTAATATTTCAACAAAACTAAGTGAGAAATTGACAGGTCTCATTGCGCGATGCTTTAAAGAAAAACTACATGAGATAATTGAACATACGTCAGGACTAGATAGAACTTATCTCACAGCTAGTGATGTGAATAATATAATCACCCAAAGATATTTAGATGAATTGCAAAAAGAACGAGAAATTTCTCATTTGTACTTGGCGAATAGCTTGCAGCAAGGATTCATCTACCATGGGTTGAATCAAGGTATGCTGGATGATTCTTATAGGATCCAATTTATTTGGAATTACCATACAAAAATTGATGAAGTTAACTTAGAGAAAGCCTGGAAGAATGCACAAAGTAAGTATGCGTGTTTAAGGTTAAGATTTTCTTGGGAAAATTCTTTCTTTCAGATTATAGACAAAAATCAGCTTCTTGATTGGAGGAGCATTGACTTAACAGGCCTGCTGAGTTTAAAGGAAAAATTATCGGAAATTGAATCGATTAAAAAAAGTGATATGGATGAAATTTTTCAGTTCGATAAAGGTAATTTGTTTAGAGTATATTTAATTAAACAGAATGATAATCTCTATACATGTATATTTAGCTATCATCATATTTTATTTGATGGATGGAGCAATTCAATATTAATTAATTATGTGCACAATACTTATTTGAAGCTGATTGAAAATAATTCAGATTTAAATGATATAGACTTAAGTTATGTTAAAGCGCAAAAATATTTGCAAGATAACAAAGATATCAATTTAAAATTTTGGAAAGAGTATACTGCTCGTGTTGGAGAGAAAAAAGAGTTAATCAGTTTATTAACTGACTCTGCAAGAGCTGCTAATTTAAAAATAGGTGAATATAGACAAGTTTTAGAGCATAATGAAAAGAAGATCAGTTTAGATAATGAAGTAAGTAAAAGTTTAAAGGAACTAGGTCAAAGAGAGGGCGTGACACTAAATGTAATCTTGCAGTTTGCATGGCATAAAATTTTGAGTGTTTACTCTAACTCAACTTTAACAGTCGTTGGGACTACTTTTTCAGGGAGAAACCTTCCCATATATAATTTGGAAAATTCTGTTGGTCTCTATATAAATACATTGCCAGTTATATTTGATCATGATAAGCATGACTCCAAATCAATTATTGAAAATATAAGAGAGATTCAAAAAGACATTAATGATATTAATGCTCGTAGTACTGTAAATTTAGTGGATCTGCATACAGGTTCCTCTAGATTATTCGATAATTTATTTATATATGAAAATTATCCTACTCAAGAAAATCAAGCGAATATTGATCGATTAAAGCTTTCATTTGAAAATGCAAATGAGACATTTGACTATCCATTAGTGTTGGTAGCTTATGAATTAGGTACTCAAATTATTATTAACTTTAAGTATGCGAATGAAATATTTAATTCTGATATCGTATCTGAATTTTTGTCATTATTTCTCCTTTTGCTAAAACAAATTTCAACGAATCCATACTCTTCTACAAGCAGTTTATTTTATTTAGGAGATGCTGGTTATAAAAAACTAATGAATTCTTGGAACATGACTGATGCAAAATATACGCATAATTATCCTTTTCATAAATTCTTTGAAGAAAAAGCAGATCTACTTCCGGATAAAATAGCATTAATATTTTGTGATATTAAGTTCACATATAAACAATTAAATGAGCGCAGTAATCAGTTGGCTAATTATCTGTTAGAAAAATACGATTTTCGCATTGATGAATCTGTGATGTGTTGTTTCTCTAGAAGTGAGCAAATTATTATAGCAATACTCGCAATCATGAAGATGGGTTGTTGTTATGTTCCAGTTAGCCCTGATTTTCCAGAAGATAGAATTAAATTTGTTTTAAAGGACACGGAATGTAGAGTTACACTCTGTGATAAAGATGTTGAGGATCAATTAAATTTAGTTGACGGTATCACCGAAATTATCGCGATTAACACTACTATTTTCCAAGAAAAATTGTTTAAGCAGTCAATATATACCCCGAAAATTAATCATTCTCCAAATAATCTGGCTTATATAATCTATACCTCTGGAACAACAGGAATCCCTAAAGGTGTGATGATTGAGCACAAATCTTTGGTTGCTGCCATCATCAGTATAAAAAATAAATTTTTTCAAAAAAACAAGCAGCTCAATACATATAGTATGACAAATTATATTTTTGATATTTTTGGTTTAGAGTATGGGTTAGCTTTATTTTCTGGTGGAATTGTAACGATAGGCACTTCTGATCAAGATTTTTTAGATTGTTCTGAATATGATTTTATTCAGATGACCCCAAGTATGTGTGAGATTAAATTAAATAGTCTGAGCAATACTTCTGATACAAAATTATTTATCGGCGGTGAAAAACTAACTCTTAGTTTATTGCGGAGGTCACTCGATCAATTTCCCGAGGTTATTAATTTTTATGGTCCGACTGAAACTACAATTTGGTCGACATATAAATCGTATACTGCTTCAACTTTATCTGTTCATGCGCAAAAAATTACTATCGGCTTACCACTTACTAATGAAAGATGTTACGTTTTGGATCAAAAATTACGCTCACTACCTGTAGGTGCGATTGGTGAATTATATATTGGAGGTGTTGGTTTAGCTCGTGGTTACTTGAATAATAAAAAACTTTCATGTGAAAAATTTCTTGATCATTCTTTTAGTCATGTTTGTGACAATGAGATAACTTTAAATGAAAGACTATACAAAACAGGTGACCTTGTATGTAGAATGGCCGATGGTGAATTAGAGTATATAAGCCGAAATGATTTTCAAATAAAATATAGAGGTTATCGTATTGAGTTGAGTGACATTGAAAATAATATTTCTTCTTATAATGCTGTTAGACAAAATGTCGTTGTTGTTATGGAGACAAATACTAATAAAATATTAGTGTGCTATTATGTCGCTGACCTAGAGATTGATAAGAAAGATTTACAAACTTATCTTAAGAAATTATTACCTACTTACATGATTCCACAATTATATATTCGACTTGATAAACTTCCCTTAATGCTTACTGGTAAAATAGACAGAAAGAATTTACCTGCTCCTAAATTTATAAATGAGAAAAATTACATTGCTCCTAGAAGTATTATTGAAGTCAACGTCTGTGAAATATGGGCTCATGTCTTGGGGATTTTAGATGAGAAAATTAGCATAAAAGATGATTTTTTTGATCTTGGTGGCAATAGTATTATGGCTACTATTATCATTACTCAGTTAAATAAATATTATAACGTGAGTTTGAAGATCGCTGATATTTATGTCCATAGTAATATTGAAATGATATCAGAATTTATAAAGATTACATTAGATAAAAATGATAAACAGCTCATTGTTAATTTTAATGGTACGGTAAATAAGCCGAATTTATTTATGATACATCCTGCTACGGGAGGGTGTGAAGTTTATCTTGAAATGGCTAATGAATTAAAAAATGATTTTAATTGTTTGGGTATTGATTCATATAATTTATATAATTCACATAAGAAAACTAATCTTAATGATTTGGCTAGTTATTATCTTTCATTGATTGATAAACAACGAGATCAATTAAACACAGAACCATACACCTTGCTAGGTTGGTCTTTAGGTGGGAATATTGTCTTAGAAATCGCGACTCTTCTAGAAAAAAAAGGTGTTAAGAAAATTAACATTTGTCTCTTAGATTCCGTTTTAAGTGATGATGTTTTGTTATCTGTAATGGGAGCAGTCGATATTCAATCATTAGAATCACATTATAAGAGCTATGGCTTTATTAAAAATTATGATGAAAGTTATATAAGAAAAGTAGTCTCCAATATTGCATTAGAATCTTCGTTGCTAAAACAAGATTTATCCTCAAGTCTAAAACATACACGTATTATATTATTCAAGCCAATGATGTTGGAGCTACGTAGTGATTTAGATTCTCTGCAGAAATTCTATGAGCATGTTATTAGCCTCGAATATAATAATATCGATAAAGTGATTCAAAATATTTCTAATCTTGAAGTTATTAAAATTCCTGACGCCCATCACATGAATATTTTGGAAAAGAAGAAGCTGCTTTCTTCTAAAATGAAAGAATGGCTCTCTCATGATTTACTCATTGCATAATCGCAACTAAGGGAAATATTATGTTCTATAGTGAGTTTCTTCTAGATTGTATGGCAGAGTTAAGAAAAATTGCCACACCTACAAATATAAAGGTTGAGTCAATCTTACGATCAATGTTGTTTACTATGCCTGATAGAAGAATGTTAGAAGCTTCAATTGATATAGAATCGTGGGAATTGACTGCTGAAAAAAAAGCAATCCTCCTGGAAAAAAAAGAGAGTATACGATTTCATCATTCTCTTAAGGAGTTGTATCTTTCTCCATTTTCAAGATACTTTGAAACAGCCCTTTGCCTGAAATTATTAGAATCACCTTTACCAACAATGATGGCAGCAATCCAAAAAATTTCTTCGAATATATTACTTGTTTTAAACGATTATCATCATTATTTAGCTGATACAGAATTGGCATTATTTCTTGATCGTCTTTCTAAGCAACATTTTGTTCCAGGAAGGTTGTCTTTTAAGCCAACGATAGCAGATGTTATTTTAATTCTTACAGAAAATAAGAGTTCTAATTTTTATCATATAATGAATATTCATCTCTTATTTGCAGATATTTGTCTGCGTAATTTGAAATCATATCCTAATTGGATGCATGTCCCGAGAGTTGATTCTAGTGTGGTAGGTCACGTATACCAAACTAAGGATGCCGTATGTGCTTTTATGAATGAATATCTTTACCAGTCAAAGATGTTTGATGATCGTGGACGGATATTTAAAGTAAGAGATAAGTATAAAGCGCCTGTTGATACGCATTTAAACCAAAATAATGCTTTTTCTTCACAGCAAGGAATTGTCCTTGAATACAATGAAGATCTGCCCCTTGCTGATCATATATGGAGACAGGACCGTTTTTATACTGATCCTGACTACGCCTCACCTTATGTGATGACAACATTAACTCGAGGTTTGCCTTATGTTGCAGGTCCATCAGGGCTAATGACATTGTTATTACCGCTTGCAATGTTGGTGGGACAATTAGATAGTTCTGATGATTTATTTTATTACATTCTTTCTTGTTGTGTTTATATGGTTTCTGGTGGGTTGCATAGTTTTTATGAAACACTTATGACTGCAGAGGATAAGTTAAAAGTTTTTTCATTAAATGGTGTGCGATTTATTGTTGATGGTGATTGGCAACAAACAGTAGGAGAGTTTTTGAGATTATTTCATGATGATGTTAATTTTTCAGATGTTTTAGAAAATGCTTATGATGATCTTCTTTTATATAATGCTAGGATTAAATTAAGAGAATCCCTTTCTCTTTTAAACCCAAATGAGTTTGTCTTGATACTTTCTGATGACGAATTGTTTAAGCTGATGCAGAAGCTGGCTAGTGTATCGTTCTTTCTGTAATTTAAAATTGTCTTGAAAACGACAAGCCAAAGTTTATCCTTTAATTGCGAAACAAAAGGAGATAAACAATGGCCTGTCGCGTAAGAGATAATAGCAATATTGACGATGTAATTGAATTGATAGCACAGCAAGGTTTTCAAGGCTTGGGAGAAGCTGTCACCGTTTTAATCAACGAAGCGATGAAAATAGAAAGAAACCAGCACCTGGAGGCGGCGCCTTATGAGCGCACAATATCCCGTATGGGGTATGCCAACGGCTTCAAAGATAAAACGGTCAAGACGCGGCTAGGCAAACTTGATTTGCAGATCCCTCAGGTTCGAGAGGGGAACTTTTATCCCAGCATTTTGGAACGGGGCCTGCGTTCTGAGCGTGCATTAAAGTTGGCCCTTGCAGAAATGTATGTTCAAGGTGTCTCTACGCGGCGAGTGAAAGCGATTACTGAAGAGCTCTGTGGTTTTGAAGTCTCAAGTAGCGATGTCAGTAGAGCAGCCAAATTGCTGGATGAGACATTAGCCTCTTGGCGCTCTCGATCTCTAGGTCGATATCATTATGTTTTTGTTGACGCACGCTATGAAAAATGTACGACGCACAGGTTGTGTTGTTGATAGTGCAGTTCTGATTGCTTATGGTATTGATGAAGCAGGCACACGCGCTATTTTAGGTGTGTCGGTCTCATTATCTGAGCATGAAGTTCATTGGCGTGATTTTTTTAATAGCTTAGTTGAGCGAGGTTTGCATGGGGTTGAGTTAATCATTAGTGATGCGCATGCAGGTTTGAAAGCGGCCAGGACAGCTGTTTTCCCGAGCGTACCCTGGCAACGTTGTCAGTTTCACTTACAGCAAAATGCACAATCTCATGTGCCCAAAAAAAGTCTACGCAAGCAGGTAGCCTCAGATATTCGCGCTATTTTACAAGCCCCGAATGATAAAGAAGCGGAACGTTTGCTTGCTATGGCAGTTAAAAAGTATCAAGTAGATGTGCCCGAGCTTGCTCAATGGATGGAGGAAAATATTCCTGAAAGCCTAACTATTATGCAGTTTCCTGAGGCGCATAGAAAGCGTTTGCGCACCTCAAACATTGCTGAGCGCGTCAACAAGGAAATTCGGCGTAGGACACGTGTTGCCAGCATTTTTCCAAATGTAGCATCATGCTTGCGCTTAGTGACTGCTGTCATCATGGAAATTGATGAAGAGTGGCAACAAGGCAACAAATATTTAAAAATGAACGATGACATTTAATGGGGAAGTGGATGAACTTTGGAAATTACAGAAAAATAGTTGCTTAGTCTGAATCTGAAGTGATAACATAAAATTGAATTAATAATAAAAATCTCCGCCCCAAGGGGTGTTCTTGACTCCCCTTTGGAAACCTCATCGCCTGTCGGTTCCCGCGGCAAGCCGCGGGGTATTCGCTGCGCTAATATAAGGATTCTCTAATGATAATTAGTTTAACTGATATTACTGAATTACATAAATATGTAAATTCTGATGAGGATGATAGTTTATTTATTTTTGATGTTGACAATACAATTCTTGGTGTTGATTCATCAATACTTCATAAAGCTAACTACAATTTTCTTGAAGTATATTTTAAAAAATTAGAGTCTTTGCTAGATGAAAGAGAGTATGAAATTCTTTTGAGTATAATAATGTTGCAACGCAAGCCAAGACTTGTTGATGAAGAGCTCTTAGTTATTATAAGTCGACTGAGAAAAAAAGGTACTAAAACAATAGCTTTGACTAAATTTCCTACATCCTCATTTGGTAAGATTAAAAACAGGGCTCGTTGGCGTTTCGATGAATTAATTTCTCTTGGCATAGATTTCAGTTTTTCATTTCCTGAAATCCCAAAATTAGTATATTTTCCTGATGAGAAAAGTGATTCTCAAGAAAATATTGCTACCTATAATTCTGGTATTCTTATGACAGGTGAATTAGAAAAAGAGGTGGCTTTAGATAAATTTCTTAAGAAAGCAAATTTTACCCCTAAAAAAGTGATAATGGTTGATGACTCTATAGGCTATTTACAGTCAGTAAGTCGTTATTGTGATGAGAATAAAATTGATTTTATGGGTTTTCATTATTTTCCTGAGTATCTAAAAAATGTCCCAGAAGTTGATGGTAAGGTGGTTAAATTACAATTTGATTATCTTGTTCAGAATAAATCTTGGCTAGATCAGATAAATTTAGATGACAATAGTGTTGAATCAACTGCAGATAAATCTTTGGTAAGTGCTACATTATTTAGTTCACAGAAGTCTTCTTTTCTATTGAAATTGTTGGCTGATGTAAAAAAACGAATCCCAAGAGAAGGTCAAGTACAATTAGTTTATCAAACCAAAACAGAAGCAGAAGATTGTCAAAGGCAACTACAAGCTATCATGGAGCCCCACTCTGCTTCTGCAGCGGCAAGACCACAAAGAGAATTTCTGATCGAAGAAATCAGAAGCATTGATGAAGATAAATCAGGTGAAAGTGCCGCTTCTACCGCGGCAGCGGTCCAAGACAGTTATGCAATAACTCTTTGTAAAGATGACTATAATCAAGTGCTCCAAGATACAGATGCTTATGATGAACTATTACAAAGTTTTCTTGTCACAGATCACTATCATTTACAGGATATTAAAAAGCCGTAACTAAATAAAAAAAATTCACTAAGCATGTTTATTGTTTATTCCTCATCCCAGTTTAATGATCCGCCTGTTTGGTATTCAATGACGCGGGTTTCAAAGAAGTTTTTCTCTTTTTTGAGGTCCATCATTTCACTCATCCAAGGAAAAGGATTAGTGACGTTGGCGTATTGTTCGGAGAGGCCGATTTGGACGCAGCGACGATTCGCAATGTATTGCAAATACTCAGTGAACATTTTTGCGTTTAATCCCAAAATGCCGCGTGGCATCGTATCGATCGCATACTGTGTTTCGAGTTCAACACCTTCGCAGATCATTCCAGCGATTTCTTTCTGGAATTCTTCCGTCCACAAATGTGGGTTTTCAATTTTAATTTGATTGATAACATCAATACCAAAATTAGCGTGCATAGATTCATCGCGCAGAATATATTGGAACTGTTCAGAGGTGCCTGTCATTTTTCCGCGGCGGCCCATCGCTAGAATTTGTGTGAATCCCACGTAAAAGAAGATGGATTCAAAGACGATATAAAAAGCAATCAAGTCACGTAAGAGGCGTTGATCATCTTCTGGTGTGCCTGTATTAAAAGTAGGGTCAGCTAAGCTCTTTGTATAAGGAATCGCCCAGGCGGCTTTTTTGGCAACCGATGGTATTTCGCGATACATGTTAAATACTTCACCTTCATCTAATCCTAGACTTTGAATAATATGTTGATATGAATGCACATGCAGCGCTTCTTCAAAAGCTTGGCGCAGTAAGTACTGACGACATTCTGGATTGGTGATTAAGCGGTAGACCGCTAGCACTAAATTATTTGCAACCACAGAGTCTGCTGTTGAAAAGAAACCTAGACTACGTTTGATGATGATACGTTCATCGTCAGTAAGGCCTTGTGGATCTTTCCAAAGGGCAACATCGGCGGCCATATTAATTTCATTCGGCATCCAATGGTTCGCACAAGCAGCCAGATATTTATCCCACGCCCAGGTATATTTGAATGGAACAAGTTGATTTACATCCAGAGGGCAGTTAATAATTTTTTTGTCTTCGACACGAATACGATCGGCGCCCATTTCGAGTTCTTCTAGGCCAGTCGCCGCCACAGAAGTGGCTGCAGCGGGTGCTGTAGTAGTTTCTTTTTCAGCGCTTTCTTTTTGTGTTGAAATGGGAGAAACAATATCTGTTTCAGTATTTGAGTATTCGTCCCAGCTTAGTGTTGTTGTCATTGGCATGCCTCACATTCTGGTTCGTTGGGGTTGTTATTAGACTTGATGGTAACTGCATTGAGTTTGCCATCTGAAATAGTGGCTTTTTCAGTATTGGTTGCACCTAAGCTGCGTAAGTAATATGTCGTTTTTAAGCCACGTAACCATGCCATACGATAGAGTACATCGAGCTTTTTGCCTGAAGGCTCTGCCATGTAGAGATTCAATGATTGTGCTTGGTCAATCCATTTTTGACGACGGGATGCCGCTTCTACTAACCAGCGTGGTTCAATTTCAAAAGCAGTTGCATATAATTTTTTGAGATCATCTGGAATTCGCTCAATATTTTCAAGGCTACCATTATAATATTTTAAGTCGTGCACCATCACCTGATCCCACAGATCTCGTTTTTTGAGATCTTTAACTAAGTAGGGATTCACTACTGTAAATTCACCTGATAAGTTCGATTTTACAAAAAGGTTTTGATAGGTTGGCTCAATCGATTGCGTCACACCCGTGATGTTAGAGATCGTTGCGGTTGGTGCGATAGCCATCACGTTTGAGTTGCGCATACCCACTTTCTTGATACGCTTTCTAACGCTTTTCCAATCTAATGTTTGATCTGTGTTTTGTTCTAAGTATTGGCCACGTGATTCGGCGACGAATTTAATAGAGTCGATCGGTAAAATACCTTGGCTCCATAATGAACCTTGATACGATTCGTAAGTGCCACGTTCTTCTGCTAAATCAGCCGATGCGCTAATCGCATGGTAGCTAATGTGTTCCATACAATAATCAGCAAATTTGACAGCTTCTTCTGAAGCATAAGGAATGCGTTGCTCGTATAAAGCATCTTGAAAGCCCATAAGACCTAGACCAATGGGTCGATGGAGTAGGTTTGAGTTTTTAGCTTGCGGTACGCTGTAATAATTAATGTCGATGACGTTATCTAACATACGTATCGCTGTTTTAATTGTTTTGCCTAATTTTTCAGTATCCAGTTTTCCATCTTTCATGTGTTTGGCGAGGTTGATACTTCCCAAATTACAAACAGCAATTTCATCGGCAGACGTGTTTAAGGTAATTTCAGTACATAAGTTTGAGCTGTGTATCACGCCAGCATGACGTTGAGGTGAACGCAGATTACAAACATCCTTAAATGTTACCCATGGATGTCCTGTTTCGAACAGCATAGACAGCATTTTTCGCCAAAGTGAAATAGCAGGTATTTTACGACTACGGATTTCTCCTTTTTTCGCTTTCTCTTCGTAAGCGATATATGCTTTTTCAAAGTTATCACCATATAGGTCATGTAAGTCGGGGACTTCATCCGGTGAGAATAGGGACCATTCTTTGTCTTCAAAAACGCGCTTCATCAGGAGGTCAGGAACCCAATTAGCTGTGTTCATATCGTGCGTGCGGCGACGCTCATCACCTGTGTTTTTACGTAATTCCAAAAAGTCTTCGATATCCATGTGCCAGCTTTCGAGATAAGCGCAAACAGCGCCTTTGCGTTTCCCGCCTTGGTTAACTGCAACTGCAGTGGCATCAACGACATTAAGAAAAGGCACGATACCCAGTGATTTGCCGTTGGTTCCTTTAATGTGAGCACCCATCGCGCGGACAGATGTCCAGTCATTACCGAGTCCGCCTGCATATTTAGATAATAAGGCATTGTCTCGAATAGCGCTGTATATCCCGCTGAGTTCATCTGGAATCGTTGTTAGGTAACAGCTTGAAAGCTGTGGTCGGCATGTACCTGCATTAAATAACGTTGGTGTTGAGCTCATGTAATCAAACGAAGAAAGTAAATTGTAGAATTCAATTGCCCGTTCATTTTTTTGTTGGCCTTCACAATGTGCGAGCCCCATGGCGACGCGCATAAAGAAAACCTGTGGCAATTCTATGCGAGCGCCTTGGTGGTGTATAAAATAGCGGTCATATAGCGTTTGCAAACTAAGATAGGTAAATTGATTGTCACGCTTGGTGTCGATAGCGTGACTTAACATATCTAAATCGAAATCCTTTAAGTTCGGGTGTAGGAGTTCTAGTTCGATTCCGCGTTTGATAAAAGTTTTGAAACAGATCGGATAGAGTTTATCAATCGTCTGTTCTGTTAAGTTATGTTGGATTTCCAGAGCGTTTAGTGCTTCGTTATATAAATCATGTTGCAATAAGCGTGCTGTTACGTAGCTGTAATTGGGTTCGGTTTCAACGAGTGTACGTGCACTCATCACCATGGCTTTGTAGACATCTTTCATGGCGACGCCATCGAATAGATTGTCTAATGTTTCTTGGATAATTTGTGTTGGTGCGACATCTTCAAGATCTTTGCAAGCATCCATGGCCATCTTGGCCAGCCATTGTGTGTTAAGTGGAATCTTTTTTCCGTCGTCTAAGGTGACGTTGATTTGTGTAGAGGGTGCAATTGCTGCGGCGGCTTGGGATTGTTCTAGACGTTCTTGGCGTCGTGCTTCTCGATAGATGACGTAGGAACGAGCAACTTGGTGCTCGCCAGCGCGCATCAGTGCTAACTCAACTTGATCTTGAATATTTTCGATATGGACTGTTCCGCCGGAGGGCCAGCGTTTAAATAAGCGTTCGGTAATTTTTGCGGTGAGTTCAGCAGCGATATTATGAATGCGTTCGGACAGGTTAGCGTTATCGCCTTCGACAGCAAGAAAAGCTTTTTTTATGGCGACTGAAATACGTTCTGGGTCATATTTTGCAAGGGAGCCGTCACGTCTGATAATTCGTAGTTGTCCTGGTTCGGTAATTTCAAGTAGTTGTGGATCAGAGATCATAATGTTGTCGTTAGAAGTGGTTTCAATTTCGGTCAGTTTATCCATGGTCGCTCCTGCCATTGTGTTGAAATATAAATCAAATAGAATTAGGTGGGTCGGTGACATAACCCCTGAGTTGGGGATAACTTTGTCAGTTGGCTGCCTTGCCTTCCTCGTTCATTCCATTGAACCCCAATATCATGGGTGTCTCTCGGTGACGAAACACAAGATAATGTGTTTATTAGGTATTTGCAAGGGTATATCATGGGGGAATTATGTGGATAAACTGTGGGTTTTTTGTAAATTATTCTGTGGATTTATTCGAGATAAAGTTTTCAATGGCTTAAAGGGATATGTTAGAAGATTAGATCCTATGGTCAAGCCGGCGTTGTTGCCTAGCTCGTCATTGCGAGGAGCAAAGCGACGTGGCAATCCCCCATGGTGCAAGGAGATTGCTTCGCTTCGCCGACCTGTACCTACAGGGTGAATGATGTCATTGAAAGGAGCATTGGATTCACATAAAAGAGTGTGAAACAATCAAGCGCATAATGAATGGAGAAAAACTGTGATAGGTGAAGATGGTTATCGATTAAATGTAGGTATTGTTATTACGAATGATAGAGGTCAATTGTTATTGGCCGAACGCACAGGTCAAAAAGATGCTTGGCAATTTCCACAAGGTGGTATTGATGAAGGTGAATCAGCTGAGCAGGCTTTTTATAGAGAACTACTTGAAGAGCTAGGGTTGCAAGCAAAAGATATTGAAATCATTGCGCAGACACAAGATTGGTTAAGCTATGAAATTCCAAAAGCCTTCCGACGTTATCGTAGTAAGCCGTTGTGTATCGGTCAAAAACAAAAATGGTTTTTATGTCGATTGACTGGTGAGGATAGCAGCATCCGTTTAGATTATTCAGACAAGCCTGAATTTTCTCAATGGGACTGGTTTGATTATTGGTCTCCTCTTAAATATGTTATTGAATTCAAGCGTTCGGTATATGAGCGCGTATTGCAGGAATTTTCTTCACACGTAGTAACTTCTGAATAAAGCATTCCGCAAGGGAAAATTTAGATGATTTTAAAAACGCTTCGACGCATCGTGCAAGAGGTTAATGCCGCGCCTGATCTGGCGCAAGCATTGTCCTTAGTTGTCGAGCGCGTTAAAGAAGCCTTGCAGGCAGATGCATGCAGTATTTTTCTGAGTGATGCTGAGCAGGGCGAATATGTCTTGATGGCGACAATTGGTTTAAATCAAGAAATGATTGGTAAAGCCAGATTAAAGTATGGGCAAGGTCTAATTGGTTTAGTGGGCGAGAAAGAAGAATCACTGAATATCGAAAACGCACAAGAACATTCGCAATATCATCGTTACCCACAAATTGAAGAAGAAGATTATAACGGCTTTCTTGGTGTGCCGATTATGCATCAGGGTGAGCTGTTAGGAATATTGATCGTTCAACAACGAGACACAAGACAATTTGCTGAAGAGGAAGAAGCGTTTTTAGTGACTTTATCAGCACAGCTTGCTGGTGAGATTGCACATGCGCGTGCAAAAGGTGCGCTTCAAGAATTGGGTAAAAAACGCCGAAGAAAAAAGACAGAAATGGTTTTGAGTGGTGTGCCAGGTGCGCCAGGTGTTGCACTTGGCCTGGCTGTTGTTGTCTACCCACCGGCAGATTTAGATGCAGTACCTGACCGTCCTTGTGAAAATATTGAAGAAGAGATCACTTTATTTGAAGATGCATTAAGCGCAGCTCGTGATGAAATTCACCAATTACAAATTAGAGCGAAGTCGACACTTTCAGTCGCTGAAAATGCATTGTTTGATGCTTACCTGAGAATTTTAGACAGCCGAACCTTGATGAATGAAATTGAAACTGAAATTCGTGGTGGTCTTTGGGCGCAAGCTGCTTTAAAGCGTGTGATTAAACAACACGTTTTGCAGTTTGAGTCCTTAGAAGATGCTTATTTAAAAGAACGTGCAACAGACTTTCGTGATTTAGGTCGACGCATACTCGCGCAGTTACAATCAAAAAAACGAGAAGCGCCCGAGTATCCTAAAAATACGATTCTAGTGAGCGATGAAGTTACAGCAACCGCTATGATGGAAGTGCCAGAAGGGTATTTGAAAGGAATTATTTCAGGTTCGGGTTCAGGTAATTCTCACGTAGCGATACTTGCACGTGCGCTAGGTTTGCCGACAGTGATGGGTGTTAGTGGAGCACCGATTACAGCATTGGCGGGCAAAGAAATGATTGTCGATGGTTATAACGGACAAGCTTATTTATCGCCTTCTGCCAATTTGAAAAAAGAATTCCGTGTCTTAATTGAGGAAGAACAACAGTTAGATGAAGAATTGCAAGCGTTGCGTGAATTGCCAGCGGAAACAAAAGATGGCCATCAATTAGCAATGTATGTAAATACAGGTTTGGCAATTGATGGTGGTTTTTCTTTAAGTGTGGGTGCGGAAGGTGTGGGTTTATATCGTACTGAAATGCCTTTTATGTTGCGTGATCGTTTTCCGACGGAAGAAGAGCAGCATGTCATGTACCGACAGTTGCTTGCTACATTTTCTCCGCGTCCGGTCATTATGCGTACTTTAGATATTGGTGGTGATAAGGCTTTGTCTTATTTTCCTGTTGAAGAAGAAAATCCATTCCTAGGTTGGCGTGGGATAAGAATTTCTCTGGATCATCCTGAGATTTTTATTCATCAAATTCGTGCGATGTTACGTGCAAATATTGAGTTGGGTAATTTGTCGATGATGTTACCCATGGTATCTTCAATTAATGAGTTGGATGATGCTTTGCGATTAATACATCACGCGCACCAGGAGTTAGAAAAAGATGCCGGTAAATTAAAATTCCCGAAAATTGGTTTGATGATTGAAGTGCCTGCTGCAGTCTATCAAGCCTATGAGCTTGCTAAGCGTGTCGATTTTTTATCGGTGGGTAGTAATGATTTGATCCAGTATTTATTAGCTGTTGATCGCAATAATCCGCGTGTAGCAGGGCTTTATAATGGGCTGCATCCAGCCGTGTTGCGCGCACTACAACAAATTGTAAAATCAGGCCATAAAGCAGGGAAAAAAGTGAGTATTTGTGGTGAGCTAGCAAGTGATCCGGTTGCGGTTTTGTTATTGCTTGGTATGGGTTTTGATTCGTTGAGTATGAATGCCCGAGCATTGCCACGCGCTAAATTGGTCGTGCGCAATTTTACGATTGATAAGGCTAAGGCTCTATTAAAAGAAATATTAGAGATGGATGATCCGATTGATATTCGTCATCACATGGAAATAGCATTAGAAGATGCTGGGTTGGGTGGATTGATTCGCGCTGGTAAATAACGGAATTTTCTATGACTACATTGCTTTGGTTTAGAAATGATTTACGCTTGTCTGATAATTCAGCTTTGACTGCAGCGTGCCAAGCAAGTGACGATGTTATTCCTGTTTTTATTTTCGATGAAAGTCCCAAGAGAAGCTATGGCGCAGCTCAGCGTTGGTGGCTTTATCATAGTTTGAAATCACTGGATGCTTCGCTGAGAAAAAAGCGCGTCAATATCTTATTTTGTAAGGGTAAAGCAGAGCAAAAACTGCAAGAAATTATAAAAAAATACAAAGTAAATAATCTTTATTTTAATCGTAGTTTTGAGCCTGACTTAAATCAAAGAGATCAATCTATTACTAAACGTTTTTCGAAGCTGGGTGTCGAAGTAAAGCAATTTAGTGATTATCTTCTTATCGATCCAGATAAAATTAAAAATAAAAGTGGAGAATATTTTAAAGTTTATACACCTTATTCGCGTGCAATTTTTTCATCTGTCGAGGCTCGAAAACCATTGCCCATACCAAAAATTTCTCAAAAAACAAAAGTGATCACTGAAGAGATAGAAGCCTGGGGGCTATTGCCTACAAAACCAGACTGGAGTGTCAATTTTGAATGGCAACCTGGTGAAACGCATGCGCAAAACACTTTGGTTAATTTTTTAGAGTCAGATCTAAAATCTTATAAAGATGATCGGGATCGGCCCGATTTTTCAGGGACGTCTCGTCTTTCGCCTTATTTGCATTTTGGTGAAATTAGCATTAATCATGTTTGGTATGCAGTTCTTCAAGAAAAATATCGTAATCCATCTATTGAAGCTTCCGCTGAGGTTTATTTGAAGCAGTTAGTATGGCGAGAGTTTTCGTATTATTTGTTACATTATTTTCCCTTGCTACCTTATAAAAATTATCGGAGTGCATTCGATCGATTTTCTTGGGAATCAAATCAAGCTTGCTTGGCTGCATGGAAATCAGGTGAAACAGGTTTTCCTATTGTTGATGCAGGTATGCGTGAATTATGGCAATCAGGTTATATGCATAATCGTGTGCGTATGATTGTCGCTTCCTTTTTGACAAAAGATTTATTAATTGATTGGCGAGAAGGTGAATCTTGGTTTTGGGATACCTTGGTTGATGCTGACCTTGCAAATAATGCAGCGGGTTGGCAATGGGTGGCGGGAAGTGGTGCTGATGCAGCACCTTATTTCCGAATTTTTAATCCTTTTTTGCAAAGTAAAAAATTTGATCCTGATGGTGTTTATATTCGTCGTTGGTTGCCAGAGTTAAAAGATATGCCTAATAAATATATTCATAATCCAGCAGAATCGCCGATCGATGTTGTAGGCTATCCTAAGCCGATCATTGACCATGGCGTGGCTCGAAAAAAAGCACTAGCGCTGTATAAGGGCATAAAATGAAACGGTATTTGATTGTTGGTCAGGGTGGTATTGGTTCTGCGCTTGCAGAGAAAATTAAAGCGAATAGTGATGAGGTTTTTATCCTTACACGCAAAAAAAATCTATTCCCTGATTCATTATGCTTTGAAGATTTGGATACATTTTTGAATGAGTTTATACCTGATTATGTGATTAATACAATTGGTATATTGCATGATGAAACACATATGCCAGAAAAAAATGTTTCTCAAATACGTGAAAATTGGTTGCAAAAAAGCATCAATGTGAACGTGATGTCTGCGATAATATTGGCGCAAGCATTAGATAAATATTTGAAACGAGATTCTATTTTAAAATTTATGAATATATCGGCGCGCGTTTCTAGCATTTCTGATAATCGTCTAGGTGGGTGGTATAGTTATAGAATGAGTAAGAGTGCATTAAATATGTTTGTAAAAACACTTGCGATAGAATGGTCTCGTCAGTACCCAAAGTCTGCTGTATATGCCTACCATCCCGGTACTGTTGATACAGAATTAAGTAAGCCATTTCAGAAGAATATCAATCCTGAAAAACTTTTTACGCCAAACTCGGCTTCAGAGCATTTGCTCTCAGTTCTTGAGAAATTGACAGTCGAAGATTCAGGAAGCATGTATGATTGGGCTGGCGAGAAGATTGCATACTGAAGAAGTGATGTTAATCGCAGTTTTGTTTTGTAAATCTTAATTTATTAGTATCAAATCCTTTTTTTTGTGCGATGGAAATAAGCCTTTTAATTATGGGTTTTGGGAGTGATTTTTTTCTTGATAATATCCATAAATATTCATAATTTGGTGAGCCGACCAGCACATATTGATAATTTTTTTGCAAATAAATAATCCAGTAATCTCCTTTAAAAGGCCAAAAAAATTGAACCTTGAGTTTGCTATTGTTTGTATTAACCGGCCATGCAGTGGCTTTTGCTTGGCTATATTTTTTATCTGATCCTTTGATGCATTGATTCAGAACAGAAATTTTGTTGTTGCCCAACCATTTGTATTGCGCATTCGTGCAACGACAACCACGTTGGAAGTAGTTTGGTAGTGACGCAATTTCATACCATTTCCCAAGATATTTTTTGATATTGACAAATTTTGCAGTTGTGGGGGGTGGTTTGTCAGAAGAAGAGCATCCCGTTAAGGCAATTAAAAAAATAAGTAGTAATGATGTGCGACGTATTTTCATGATGTGTTTATGTTACTATCATTTTACAAGAGAGTCTAAGGAGTTTTGTGTTATGAAAGTCATTATCTGTGGGGCGACTGGAATGATAGGTCAGGCATTAGTGCGTGCATTACAGGCTTCATGTGATCTGACAGTCGTTGGTAGAGATTCACGAAAGCTTGGTGCTGTCTTTGGAAAGGATGCTACGTCTTTGACATGGGATCAGATAAGCCTGAAAACACTTGCTGAAAGTGATGTAGTGATCAATTTGGCAGGTGAAAACATCGGATCAAAAAGGTGGTCTGATAGGCAAAAGCAGAAAATTATAAATAGTAGAATCAATACAACCGAAAAATTAGCTAAGCTTTGTGCTGAGCTTGCAGAGAAGTCGCCATGTTTGATGAATGCGAGTGCAATCAGTGTTTATGGTTTTCAGAAGACGACAGAAAAACAAAATAATTTTGTCTACAGTGAAGATTCCAAAATCCCGGAATCGTCTCCTGAATTTTTATCATCTGTTGCTGCATCATGGGAAGCTGCGTTATCTTCAGCAAAGTCAGCAGGTGTGAGAGTCATCAATTTACGTTTTTCCGTTGTGTTATCTAAAGATGATGGTGCGCTTGCGAAAATGTTGCCTTCATTTAAATTAGGTATAGGTGCTGTGTTGGGTTCTGGCTTGCAGCCATTTTGCTGGGTCGCACTGTCTGATGTTGTAAGGACAATTCAATTCTTAATGCGTAGCCCGGGAGCAGAGGGTCCTTATAATATTGTTTCAGAATACATTTATTCCCAGGAAAATTTTGCAAATCTCATTGCAAAACGTTTAAATAGGCCGCGTTTTTTACGTTTGCCAAAAAAAATAATACAGTTTCTCTTTGGTCAAATGGGAGAAGAGTTATTGCTGAGTGGCCAGAATGTGGAGGCAAAACGGCTTCAAAATTTGGGCTTTAAATTTAATGTTTCAGATCCATCGGACTGTGTTTAATGTTTTTAACTTTTTTACATTATTTTTTAATTGGCACACTCGCTGGGACGATGTCAGGTTTATTGGGCATTGGTAGTGGTGTGGTTGTTGTGCCTGCGCTGGCTTTTGTGTTCCGTTTTCAACAATTTCCCACACAGCTCATTATGCATATGGCTGCAGGAACATCACTTGCGAGTATGGTGGTGACGACATCGCGTGCGCTGTTAGGTCACGTACGACGACATATTCAATTTTGGTCGATCTACAGACGTTTTATGCCGGCAGTGATTGTGGGAACAGTCTCTGGTTCGGTATTAGCGCACTATCTACCTTCGTTTGCCTTACGTATTATTTTTGGAATAGTTTTGTTATTTTTTGCAATCAAAATGTTTTTACAAAAATCGCCAGACACAGAGAAACACAATTTGCCCGGTAGGTTTGGTTGTTGGAGCGTAGGTTTTGTTATTGGGGGTAAGTCAGGTTTGTTAGGTTTGGGTGGCGGTACTTTTTCCATTCCCTTTCTAACGCATTGCAGTGTACCCATGCGGCAAGCATTGGTTGTCTCAACTGCGATTGGTGTGACGGTTTCTGTTGTTGGTGCGGCAAGTTTTATGTTGACAGGTTTGTATGCTGTAGGTTTGCCTGCTTGGTCTACGGGTTATGTGTATTGGCCAGCATGGCTCGGCATAATTACGGGAAGCTTATGTTTCGTACCACTTGGTGTGCATTTATCGCATCGCCTACCGACAGTGATGTTGCGACGAATTTTTGCAACTTTTTTGTTGATTGTGGGTGTGCATATGCTTTATGTTTTTAAGTGATGGAATAGATAATGAATGATACTTCGATATTTGAATGGGCTGTGGTGGGTGCAGGACCTGCAGGTATTGCCACAGTGGGCAAGTTGATAGATGTGGGTATTGACCCTAAAAAAATAGCATGGATTGATCCTGAATTTAAGGTTGGGGATTTCGGTCAGCGTTGGTCAAACGTATCCAGCAATACAAAAGCAAAGTTATTTGTAAAATTTCTGCAAGCCTGCAAAGCATTCCGATTTGATGAGTGTGAACAATCTTTTGAATTGCAAACAGTTGATCCTGAGAAAACCTGCTTTTTGCGTTTAATGGTGTCGCCATTACAATGGGTAACAGATCATTTAATAGATGCTGTTTATGCTGCGCGATGCAAAGTCCAGTCTTTGCATTTAGAAAATCGTTGTTGGACGCTGACATTAAAGCAAGAAACAATTCGTGCGAAGCATGTTGTTTTAGCTGTAGGCAGCGAACCGAAAGTCTTACATATGACTGGTCCGAAAACGATTACGCTACAAGACGCACTCGATACAGAGCGTCTCTCAAGTCAGGTGACTGCGGATGATACCGTCGCTGTCTTTGGGTCTTCACATTCGGCGATACTCGTTATTAAAGACTTATTGGATTGTGGTGTGAAAAAAGTTGTGAATTTTTATTTGGACCCTTTGCGATACGCAGTTGATTTAGGTGATTGGATTTTATTTGATGATACGGGTTTGAAAGGGTTAACCGCTGTTTGGGCGCGTGAAAATATCGATGGGAAATGGCCTGCAGGATTGCAACGCTTTATTTCTTCTGAAGAGCATTTAACACAGCATTTACCGGAATGTAATAAAGCAGTATATGCGGTGGGTTTTGAACGACGTCATTTGCCGATTGTAACGGGCTTGGAACCGCTGCGACATAACGAACAAAGTGGGATTATTGCGCCGGGTTTATTTGGTTTTGGTATTGCATTTCCTGAGTGTAAGGCGAATCCCTTTGGAACCAAGGAGCATCGTGTTGGGCTTTGGAAGTTTATGGATTATCTGAATCGGGTAATGCCAGTGTGGTTGAAGTACGGTACGTGAAATAGGTGTCCCCCTGGCAGGGCTAATCCGAATTCATCTTAAAAGACAATGCATCTTACAGCAGATTTTGAGATCAGTTGTTTTACCTTGTATTTTTACATTGCCAACGTATTTTTATCCTTGTATTTTTACAAAATTAATGTTAATTTTCACATTTTATGACATAATCTGTTGATTTTGAAAATGAAACGTGACCGGCTAAAAGATCTAGAAGATTGGCGACATGACCCACACCGTAAGCCTTTGTTGATACGTGGTTGTCGCCAGGTTGGGAAGTCCTGGTTGGTCCGTGAATTTGGTCGGCAATTCGATACCTTCGTAGAAATTAATTTTGAAAAAAATAAACGCGTTCATCAGTATTTCGATGCTGATTTGCATGTGGACACGATCTTAGAAAAATTATCTTTGCACACTCAGACAAAAATCGAAGCTGGCCGCACTTTGCTGTTCTTTGATGAGATACAAGCATGTGAAGGTGCACTACAAGCGCTGCGATATTTTAAAGAAGATCGTCCGGATATCCATGTGATTGCGGCAGGATCTTTGCTTGATTTTTCTCTTAACAAGCTGGGCATTGCTGTTGGTCGAGTGCAGTTTATGCAGCTATATCCTCTCTCATTTTCTGAGTATATGACTGTTTTGGGTTTAGAAAATTACCGAGAATTCTTATTCAACCAGGAAAATGATCCTGTTATTCACGAACAAATATTAGATCACTTAAAAAATTATATGTGGTTAGGCGGTATGCCTGCTGTTGTTGATGCATGGTGTAAAGAAAAGGATTCAGTCGTTTGTCAAACTTTGCAAGATGAAATTATTGAGTCCTATCAGATAGATTTTCATAAATATGCAAAGCAACATGAAATTGTGCATGTCGCTAGAGTATTTGAAAAAGTGCCTGCAATGTTAGGTAATAAATTTATTTATTCTCATGTCGATAATGGAATTCGTTCAGAGCTAGTAAAAAATGCCTTATTGCTTTTAGAAACAGCTGGGATAGTCAAGCGTTGTTTTCATACGGCAGCTCAGCATCCTCCTTTAGGTGCAGAGCAAAATGATAAAAAGTTTAAGGCATATTATTTCGACGTAGGTATAGCGCAACGTCTACTGGGGCTAGATGTAAAACAGTGGATGCTGAAGCCATTACAGTTATCTAATCAAGGTCAAGTTGCAGAACAGTTTGTTGCCCAAGAGTTGATTGCGTACTCTGATTATCGGAAATCAGCTAAATTATATTATTGGCATCGTGAGAAAAAAAGCAGTAATGCAGAGGTCGATTTTATTGTAATGAAAGAAGGTAATATTATTCCTGTAGAAGTAAAATCTGCAAAAAAAGGTAGTATGAAGAGTTTGTATTTATTCTTAAAAGAGCACACAAATGCTGAGTTCGGTTTAAAAATATCAGAAGGTCATTTTTCGAAACAACCAGGCATGATTGAAATACCACTTTATGCCTTAGAATCATGGTTGGAAGGATAGCGAGGTTATTATGATCCAATACCCCCACATTAACCCCATTGCTTTTCAAATTGGGCCACTGAAAGTGCATTGGTACGGCATTATGTATCTGCTTGCTTTTGTAACTGCTTGGCTACTTGCTGTATGGCGTGCACGTAAGCCCAGAAGCGGTTGGACCAGTGATCAAGTGGGTGATTTAATTTTATATGCAGCCTTGGGTGTGCTTATCGGTGGGCGTTTGGGTTATATGTTGTTTTATGCCTTGCCCGATTTTATTCATAATCCACTCATTGTTTTTCGCGTTTGGGATGGTGGCATGTCTTTTCATGGGGGGCTGCTTGGTGTCTTGTTCGCATTGTGGTTATTCAGTCGAAAAGTGAAGAAGTCCGTTTGGGGCGTGACCGATTTTATTGTGCCGATGGTGCCGATAGGTTTGGGATTGGGGCGTTTGGGTAACTTTATTAATGGAGAATTGTGGGGTCGGGTGACGCATGTGCCATGGGCGATGATTTTTCCCAAGGCGGGACTGTTGCCGCGACATCCTTCGCAGCTCTATGAATTTCTATTAGAAGGCGTGACTTTATTTATTATTCTGTGGTGGTTTTCCGCAAAACCTCGGCCGCGCTTTGCTGTTTCTGCGCTCTTTTTATTAGGTTATGGCTGTTTTCGTTTCTTTTGCGAATTTTTCAGACAGCCCGATCCGCAGCTGGGTTTTCTCGCTTTTGGGTGGGTCACCATGGGACAAATATTATCCGCGCCGATGATTATTGTCGGTGCCTTCTGCTTATGGTGGATTTATAGTCGTAAATCTGTTACAAAATCGACTCGTTTGGACCCGTAACACAAACTGAATAAGGAATTCTGTTATGTTAAAACACGCCATTTTTATGATTATTTTCTCGGTACTTGCGATGATGTTTCAATCTCAAGTTGCGTTTGTATTGCATTATATGCTGGTTGCGCACGATCGTGTTGCTGATATTTTAGGATCGATATTTTCTAATGCGCCTGCAGGGCGAATGATTCAAGAAACAATTGCACTTGTGATTATACCGTTGGTTATTGGCGTGGTCGTTGCTTTTGTTTATTGGTTAATTAAACGTAAAGAAGTGCCACATATTATTGGTACGGTTTGGTTTTTCTGGACAGTTTTAATCGTCATGATTTTGGCGCAGCCTATGAGAGCAGTCGCAGGTAGTTAGGAGTTTATATGCAACAGTATTTACAGTTTCTAAAGTATATTCGTGATCACGGTGTTGAAAAACCTGATCGCACAGGCACAGGCACACGCAGTGTGTTTGGCTATGATATGCGATTTGATTTATCGGCAGGTTTTCCACTGGTGACCACAAAGAAACTGCATATGCGCAGCATTATTATAGAATTATTATGGTTTTTAAACGGTGATACGAATATCGGTTATTTGCAAGATAACCGCGTTTCTATTTGGGACGAATGGGCAGACGAGAATGGTGACTTGGGTCCTGTTTATGGTAAACAGTGGCGCCGTTGGGAATGTGCAGACGGCCGTGTGATCGATCAGGTGTCGCAGTTGGTCGAGCAGATTAAACAAAATCCTGATTCCCGTCGTTTGATTGTTTCAGCCTGGAATCCGGGTGAAGTCGATCAAATGAAGCTGCCGCCATGTCATTTATTATTCCAGTTTTATGTGGCTGACAACAAATTATCGTGTAAGTTGACACAGCGTTCTGCCGATGCTTTTTTAGGTGTACCGTTTAATATCGCTTCTTATTCTTTGTTGGCACATATGATTGCGCAGCAGTGTAATCTAGAAGTGGGTGAGTTCATTTGGTCTGGTGGTGATTGCCACATTTATTCGAATCATATGGATCAGGTGAACGAGCAGTTATCGCGTACACCGCAGGCATTGCCGCAACTCAAGATTCATCGCAAACCAGCGTCTCTATATGATTACCAATATGAAGACTTTGAGTTTCTGAACTACAACCCGTTAGCAGCGATTAAAGCGCCCGTGGCGGTGTAACAAACACTACCATCTATATTTGTATATCACATTATTATCACAGCGGTCATATTCGTTTTTTAAGTAACTCACGTGATAACGACCATGATGATCTCGACCGACACCGTAGACACCACTTTTGACTGGATAAAAATGTGCTTTTGAATAGTAGTGCACACTACCTCTTTGATCCTCAACACACACATAAAGTTTTGTGTCAGATACGACACGCATCTTAGCTGTTGATTTTGTTGTAACACGATTTGCATCGGTGCATTCGGTGCAGTTCTTATTGAGGCACAACTTAAAAATCGGCATTGCGGTTTTTTGGACACCGCAGACCGTCACATTGTGACCGGCATTGGCAATAAAAGGAAAGCACAAGCCCATAGCAATTGGTATGAGTAACTTCTTCATCATCACATCCCCCAGCTTTATGTATATACCGTAAGATATAGCATCTAGGTGATCTGTGGGTGCTATTTTTATTGGGCATCTTATTGAATATAAACTTGTATTTTTTGTTCCGTCATACCGCAACTTGATCGCGGTATCCCGTGTCTCGCGATTATTTTGGATCCCGTTGTCAAGCCACGGGATGACAAGAACTTACCTTATTTTCCGAGGAAAATGCAAAAAATTTAAGATTACTTTAAGTTTTCTTCATTATAATAGGCGCAATAATTACGTTAATCATAGGGATAGATTAGAATTTTTTGGGTAGGGAAACTCTCGTATTGAGAGATTTCTCTAATGGCCGAAATTGTTATAAAATATAGTGAATTAGTTGCATTATTGGGAAGTGATGAAAGAAGAGAAATTGAAGCGCTCGCCGATTGCCCTGCAGCAATAAAACGCTTGCTTGCTGAGCTCGATCGTATAGTAGTATCGATGTCCGAACCACTTGAAGATTTATCACAAATCGTTCCGATTCTACTTCAGTTATTTTCGATTCTTCGCCATTATTCTGATTTATCTCCAGAATTATTTTGTGAGCTTTCAAGTAATATTTTCGATAATTTAGTTCGTAGTGATAGCACGAATTCCGCTAGTTTTTTTGAAGCAGGAATAATCGCTGGTAGAAAAAGCGATTTAATTTTATTTTTAAGTGAGCATTTTTCTGCTGAGGTATTTACAGTAGAGCGATTATCTGAGTTGCTTGATGTGCTAGGTAATGAAGAATTTGATGAGTTTGTTAGGCATATATTGCCAGAATGTGAGTTTAAAAAAGATGGTAGCTTGCTCGATGCAGCTATTGGATTTATAAAAAAAGAGCATACAACACAAAGTGCCAGTAAATTTTTATTGGTTTATAGTTATCTTCAATCGTATAACCTATTAAATCAAGACAGACTTTTTTTTTTAATGTCTTTGCCAAGTGATGCTGAAATAAAAAGTCTCATTAAGGTAATTTCCAAGCTTGGTCTGGATTGGTTTCATAAAATTCCCACACTGATTGATCAGGTTCTAGAACATAAGCATCTTAAAGAAATGGGTAAGATCTTTAGCTCTTACATTGAAACGATTGATGAGCGAATAATCCATGCCTTGTTTTCTCACCGCAATATACCTGCTTTGCTAGCGGCCTTGGAAAATTACAAGCAATTCCCGAGTGAGTTGATAAGTTTGGATAATCTTTTATTAGTTTTAAAAAATCCTAACCCATCCGAACAAGTTGAAAGCTTACGAGCAGATGCTTTAAGAAAAATATCTGAAGCAGCAATTTCACCTGTTGATGTGATGGGTAATGCAGTTACTGATAAACCCTCAGGAGTCACTCGTTTAGACAACGGTGTTAAGTCTCCCGATGCACAAGCACAGGCAAAAGCAGCGGCAAGTATTATTCGAGATAGAGTTCGAATTTTACTTCATGCCAAACGTTTAAATAGAATGTCCTTGTTTTCTAATTCAGGGAAATATACACGATCAAGAGCAATGGTTATTCCAGAAATTTTAGCAAAAAAATTCCCAGATGAATTTAAGCCTGATGCATTATTCCTCACAACAACACATGCAACGAGTCAACTACACAATTTATTGCATGATGGCAGACTTTATCCCATGAATGTGACAAAAAAGGAAGGCGTTAGTATTGCAAGTGATTATACGCATGGAGATGGCATGATGGTTTTTACCTCACCATCACATAATTTATATGATCAGCCACAGCATATAGTATTCCATGTGGATCGCATGTTTGATGCTCATAGCGGCAATCGTGGTCAGAACGCCTTATTTAAATTAGTAGATTGGGCGGTTCTGGATATCAAAGAAGGCTATGCTTATCCTTATACTGAAATTATGCCTAACTTAAATCTTCGATTGATGAGGCTGGGTGGAAAATTAGTGTGGGAAGTTGTTTATGGATCTAGCCGGTATGAAGTAGAGTTGCCGCAAGAAGCGTATGTTTTTCATGGTAAACAGGGTCTGAATAAATATTTGAGTTTCTTTCTTTTTAAAGTATTTGAAGATAAAACAATACCAGCATCCGTCTCAACGAATATTTATCTGGAATTGTCTCGTTTCAAGCCAGAAGTGATTATCGAAAGATTCCATAATGTGATACAAAATTGTTTTTATAGTTCTGAGCTAGATTACCTCGGTAAGTTTGAATTAAATTTTATGATGCTATCTTCCTTCCAATTATCTGAGACTCAACAAATTAATTGTGATGTGATACGGAACATGATAGACCGTAATGATTTTGTTAACATTGAGGCTTTATTTTCTGATCTTGAAACGAGACAATTATTTAGTCAGAGTTATTTTTTGGTAAAAGGCATGTATGACTATGCAGTTGAGAAAGAGGCTACAGCTATTATTACGTTTATAGAAGGTGCTTTTGAAAACACACTGCGACTTTCTGAAAAATTGCCTACTGATTCTGCTGCAGATAGCGCCGACGGATCAGCTGTGCCACCTGTATTAGCAGCGCATCTGATTGGTGTGCATGATTATGAATACAAAGCCGGAGGGTCTATTGGAGTTGGGGGAGCTGGGAGCGATCCAGTCCATCACCTTTTATCCGCTGAAGGTGAACAAGTTTTAGTTGATCGGTCTGTTACGCCAAGTGAGGTAAATTTATTTGTCAATCATTTATTAGGAAAGCGTGCTGAAGTGGTGGCTAACCTTAATAGAAATCCAATAACAGTTCAGCATGTGCTTGCGGTATGTGAAAAAACCTTTGGTTCAATTAAGGAGATCACTTCACTTGGGTTAGTCAGCACCCTAATTAAGCATGTTGTAGCAGATCCAGATTTTCAGGCCTTATTGAAGAATCATGAAAATTGTAAAATTCTTTTATATTTAGCTGCAACACAAGGCAATCTAGCAGGTCTCACTTTAGATGAAGCTTTAATTGAAAAATTAAGGGCTCCCTTATTCAATGTAAGAAATGGTTTTACAGGAACGCGTATCAAAGCTAATTTTTGGGGATTAGAAAATCAAGAGGGTGTTCATGCTAACACCTCTTTGTTAGCAGACCTTATTTTTAATGTGCCACCACAATGGTTGTTTGTGCCACAAAATGCTGTGAATGAAACAGAAAATCCGGCGTTTAATAGTGAGTTAATACAGCAAAGAGTGTCAGCATACAGTTCATTTTTCGATAATATCCGAAGTCTGATTGATGAAAGTGGTGTTAAACAAGAGTCCCGTGCAGCTCATGAATCAGTAATATGTGCTAACGAGGTCTATGACGATAGAAAATGGCGAGAATATAAAGCTGAATTCCAATCTTTAGAATCACGTTGCCGAGGGTATTCGATTCTTGACGCCGAGTCTTATAAGAGCCAAGCGATAGATTCGGATGGATTTATTGAATCTGATCTTGTTTTAAATGCTTTCTTTTGTCACGATTATCTTGACCCTGCTCATTTACGGTCCTTGCTTGGTTCAGGTTGGGCTTTTATGCCATCCCTTTACCGTGTGATGGATATTCAAATTGCACAAGGAGATTCGGCCAAGGCACCTACGGATCAGCAGAGAATGGTTGGCTTGCAATTATTTCGCCGACTTCAGCTTTTAAAATATGAGTTAGCTAAGTCAGCGCATTTATCTCAATTATCAGCGCATCCAGTTGCATTATCGAAAACAATGGGAGCACCTAAAACTTGCAAAACCCAAGCGCAGATAGAGGTGCTTGACTCACAGAATGACTTTGATGCCTTCAGTGCTGTCTTTGGTAGTGCTTAACGCAATTGACGTGATTTAAGGAATCCATAAGCTTACCCTAGTAAGATATGATTTTATGGGGACGGAAACTCTAGCATTAAAGGGTTTCTCATATGGCAAGAATTGTGCTGACATAAATTTTATTCAGAAAAATGTAAAAAGTTCAGGATAACTTTAAGCTAGGTTTACTAAAATAGACGTAATGATTGCATTCATTTGGCGGGTGGTTAGCTTTTTCGGGGGGCTCTAATGGCTGAGGTAGTTATAAAACATAACGAATTGGTTGCATTATTGAAAGGTGATGAAAGAATAAAAATCGAAGCGCTCGCTGATTGTTCAGAGGAAATAAAACGCTTGCTCGCCGAGCTCGATCGTATAATAGCACCGATGTCTAAATCTCCTGAAGATTTATCGCAAGTCGTTCCGCTTCTCCTTCAGTTGTTTTTTATGTCTGATTCATCAGCTGGTTCAATTCATTCATTTACAAATGCGATTTACCATATTTTTATTGATGACTCTAGAGGTGTATCCGGAAATTTTTCTGATTTTGCTGAACAGAGTTTTGTCAGAGACAGAAAAGAAAATCTATTATTTTTAAGCAAATATTTTACTGCTGAGATATTCACAGTAGAGAGATTATCCGAGCTACTTAATGTGTTGCATTGTTATGAATTTTCTTCATTCGTTCGCCCTATGTTTTTAATGGATTTCCCTAAAGATGCAGAATTTCTTGATGCAGTTATTCGGTTTATAAGAACCGTGGAGAACACAAAAGAGTTTCTCGATTTCTTCCGATATCTTTATCAATATAAGGGTTTACTAAATCAAAAGCGCGCTATTTTTATTATGTCATTTCCGAATAGAATTCATTTAGAAAAAATGTTTTCCGTAGTTTCTTTGATTGACGAAAATTTCTTTGAAAGTATTCCAGAGTTGGCCGACAAAATTTTGGAACACCAATATATTAAAGAAATATCTGATATTTTATTTCAGTATGTCATAGAGCATCGTGATGAAGCGAAAATCAAGGCCATATTTTCTCATCCCAATGTGCCTGTCTTACTTGCAGCATTAGAGGGTTACAATAAACTCGACAGTGAATTGATAAATTCCGATAATCTTATGTTAGTTTTAAAAAATCCTGATCCGGAAAAACAAGTTGAAAGTTTACGAACAGATGCGTTAAGAAAAATATCTGAAGCAGCAATTTCGCCTGTTGATGTGATGGGTAAAGCAGTTACTGATAAATCCACAAGAGTAAGTGATGTAGATGCAAAAACAGGCACTCTCGATGCACAAAAAGCCACATGTATCATACAAGGTAGAGCTCGGATCTTCCTTCATGCTAGTCGTTTAAATCGAATGTCCTTATTTTCTAATGAAGGAGAATATAAGCGATCAAGAACAGTGCTTATTCCAGAAATTTTAAAAAAAACATTCCCAGATGAGTTTAGTCCTGACGCATTATTTCCCACAACAACACATGCTACGAGTCAATTACGCGATTTATTGCATGATGGCCGGATTTATTGCGGTAATCTTATAAAAAAGAGAAGCACAACTTCTTTAATTGATCTGGAACGTGGAGATGGCATGATGATTTTTACCTCACCATCACATAATTTATATAATAAGAAACAGCATATAGTGCTCCATGTTGATCGTATGTTTGATGCCCATAGCGGTAATCGTGGTCAGAATGTTTTGTTTAAATTGGTAGACTGGGCAGCTTTAGAGAAAGATCATGCATACCCTTATACTGAAATTGTGCCTGACTTAAATGTTCGATTAATGAGAACGGGTAGAAAATTAGTATGGGAAGTTGTTTGTAAGTCTGGCCAATATGAAGTTGAGTTGCCACAAGAAAACTATGTTTTTCATGTTAAGCAGGGTCTAAATAGATATTTGAGCTTCTTTCTTTTTAAAGTATTTGAAGATAAAGCAATACCAGTGGCCGTATCAAGGGATATTTATCTGAAATTGTCTCAGCTCAAGCCAGAGGAAATTATTAGAAGATTTCATAATGTGATGCAAGCTAATTTCGATTTTTCTGAGCTAGATTATCTTGGTAATCTTGAATTAAATTTTATGATGTTGTCTTCTTTTCAATTGTCTGAGACTCAGAAAATTAATTGTGATGCGATACGAGACATGATAGAGCGTAATGATGCTGCTAACATTGAGGCTTTATTTTCTGATCTTGAAACAAGACGCTTATTTAGTCAGAGCTATTTCTTGGTAAAAGGCATGCATGTGTATGCAATGGAGAAAAAGGCCGATGCTGTTATTGAGTTTATAGAAAGTACTTTTGAAAATACGCTGCGACTTGCTGAAAAACCATCTACTGATTCCGCTTCTGCTGCAGATAGTGCCGACGGGTCAGCTGTAGTGCCTGTCACAGCAGTACCTTTAGTAGCATCACACTTAGTTGATACGAAAGCACATGATCAGTTAGTGGTTGATAGTGTTTCTGTTTCTCAGCTTAACCAGTTGGTCATCGTATTGCGTGAACAACGTGATAATGTTGTTCATTATATAAATAAGCATGTTGTGGAAGTTGTTGAACTTATCAGTCAATTGAGATTGGCGTTAAAGGATTCGCTTTCTAACGTTTCATCACTAGGTTTTATGACAGCCTTAAAAATAAATACCATCGATAATGAACGATTTCGTCTTTTATTGTCGGATAAAGAGAATTGTAAAATTTTACTTTATCTCGCAGCTGTTGCTGGTGATCTTAGTGGTGTAGACGATAATTTAAGTGATTCTCTAGAGTATCCTATTTTTATGGCAAAGAACAGTTATACAGGGATAACGCTCTTGGGATTTATGGACGGAGTTCGGGCAGAGGATGAGCGGCCAACAAATCAATCTTTCTTAGCTGATTTACTATTTAATATTCCTGTTGCTGCATTATTTGTTCCCAATAATGGCTATAGTGTCGATATTGATTTTGATCAAGATATGGTTCAATTACGTGTTGATGTTTACAGTTGCTTGTTTAAAAATTTAAAATCGATTGCACAAGAGCATGCTGTTGAATTTCCCAAGAAGCTAGATGATGAGGCAAAATTGCATGAAAAATATGATTCTACACAGTGGGAAGCTTATCGTGAACGTTTTCATCAGATTGCAAAAAGGGTAGAAGGTTTTTCTATTAGAGATGCTTGTGAGGATCGCTTGATTGGTATAACAGCCGAGAACTTCATCAACAACCAATTAGTTTTCACTTCAAGATTTTCTCATTTCGCTTTGGATGCCAAGCATCTGAAATCAATCTTAGGCAGTAATTATGCTGATTTTAAAGGAATATTTTTCGACCTCATTGGCCGATTGGTGACAGATTCTGAGGATCTTTCTTCCGGTGAAAAAGCACATCAAAATTATGGTATGCGAGTAATGGGTATTCAATTATTTAATCGATTGTTATTGTTAGAGTATGAGTTGGCGAAAGAAGCACAATTAACAATAGCACCTGAGCAAGTTGAAACAGCAGCTGCATCAGCAGATGGTGTTTACTCAGAGGAAACCTGTATGGTTGTTGCTAATTCAATAGATAGAAATAGGTCCACCGGCATCACTTTAGCTACCCCTTAACCTAAATTTTCAAGAGTATACATCATGACAAGAGCAACTACAGAAACAGCCATTAGCCCAAGAGATGTGACTGGTCGGTTTGTCACAGATCGATTTTCACCTGATATGGATCCACGTGCGATAGAAGCACGAGCAGCACGTACTATTACAGCAGGTGTCAGAAAATCATTCCAAGTGCGACGCCTTGCAGGTGCTCTATTTTCGGGGAAGACGAGGGCTGTTTGGGATAATGAGTTGACCTTACCAGCTGCACTTTCGCATTTGATTGAGCATCCTAAAGTGCATGATGTGTTAGGAACAGTCACTCATGTTTCTGACCATTTACCTGATATTTTGCACGCTGGTCGGCTTTATCCAAAAGTTGTTGTGCCTCGGAATGGTATCGGCATTTTAGGTGATGCTGAAAAAGGTGATAATCACCTTGTTTCTTTATCGGCGTCAGGTTTCAAATATCATAAAAATAATTTTATAGAAATTGATATAAAGGCTTTAATGCAAGAAAAATTTGGGAATCTTTATTCATCAGTTTTTTTTAAGTTTTATGATATTTTAAAAGTCAGTTCAATGCAGAAAAAAACTCGATTTTCTATCACTGAAAATCTTCATGTTAATGTTAGGCGTGATCCAAAATCTGAGACATTATTATGGAGATTTTCTTTTCAAGGCTATGAATCTTTTACGGTTAATCCGCGTAAATCCGATTATTTTTACCAAGGCTATGACGAGCTTTCTCAGTATATTACATTTTTTATTTTTGAAGTGCTTTCTCATGATAGTGTGGATCCCGGTGTAAGAGATGCAATTTATGATCATTGTGCTCGTATAAATCCGGAGGAGCTTATTGGTAAATTACATGCGCTTTTTAGAGAATTTTTTACTTATGCTGAATTCGGTTTTACGGCGCCAGTCAATCTTGCTCTTCCTATGATTAAAAAATTAAAACTGGATGATGTGGATATTGAGTTTGACGATCTTCGTACCGCTATTGAAAAAAATAATTTAGATTTTATCGTAGAATTTTTTTCTAATGAGACAGTGAAGCGATATTTTTCTCAAAGTTATTTCATAATTTCAGATATGTTGTCTATGGCTGAACAAGCCGTTGCTGTCGATGTATCTGCATATTTGCGTGCTCAGTTTTCCAATACGTTAGCCTTGCCTGAACAAGTTGTTGTAATAAAGGCGCAAGGACCTGTTGCTACACAGATGCCGATGATTTTGACAGATACGCGGTTGCAGGAACAACTGACACAAGATGCTGTTACACCTTTTCAACTCAATCGATTTGTTGCAGAGTTGGCAATGCATCCTGCTAAGATTGGAAGTTTCCTTAATATTAATAAAGATAAAGTTATTACATTTATTGAAGCGATGCGTGGAGTATTTTCAAGTTTTGCGAGTGCTTCAACATTGGGCTTCCAGACGACACTAAAGCAACAAACAGTTGGGAATGAAGCATTTCGTGCTCTATTTTCTGATCAAGAAAATATTCAAATGCTTTTATATCTTGCAGCCATAGGTGATCATATTTCTGGATTAGATCCAAAAATACAACAGTGTTTAGAACGGCCACTCTTTTCGACTGGAAATTCATTTACTAGCTTGGGTCTTGAAGGTCATTTTTATGGTATTCGCAATAAAGGGGTAGGATTAAATCGAGTCTTATTGGCCGACGTGCTGATGACAGTGCCACCCATGTTATTGTTTGTGCCTGATAATGGTGTCAGCGAAAAGCAGTTTGATATTAGCAAGGCTATATCCTCAATTCGTTTTTATCAACAGTTGTTTGATCATTTGAAAGCAATAGCTCTCGCACATGATCATGATTTTTCTGTTGATCGCGATACGCCGGTTCTTGAAGAGAAATATGATGCTAGTCAATGGTCTGAATATTACGAATACTTTTTAACTATCTTTAAGCGTTGCTCTGGTTTTAGCAACATTGATGCCCTCGGAAGTAAATTATTAGGCCTTACAGCAGAAGGATTTATAGAAAAAAAACTGTGCTTGAATGAGTATTATCGTCATTTTGCTCTAGATCCTGCACATTTGAAATCAGTTTTTGCGAATGATTATGGCAAATTTTGTGGTATATTTACTACGATTTTGAATATTTTTGTTCGATCATTTTCGCATGAGAAAGAGGCGTCATCATTTGCTTTACGTGTTGCAGGTATTCAGTTTTTTTATAGTTTAAAACTCCTAGAAGATCGATTAGATATAGATGCGCGTTTGGCAGCGCTGAGTTCTTCAGTTGAGGAAGTTGTAGGTGTTGCTTCAAGTAGACAGTTTGATCATTTGGAGAATAATCGACAAAAAGATGTGCCTTTACCACCGACACACGTTGCAGATATGGCCGAGGCTGATATAGGTACGGAAGATGAAGCTGCCACCGAGTCTTTGGAAGATGTTCTTCTTTCGGATTCTTTTTCTCAATATATGCAATATGGAGCAGGACCTTTTCCGACTCGAGCTAGAGTGTCATCACCACATGTTGGAAGTAAGGCAGAGGTTGCTATAGATGCGGAAGATAAAACTGAAACTGAGCCTTTGTTAGTTGATGGCAGTTCTGATGATGATGGACCTTGCAATATTTTTTGTTGTCCTTAGTTACTTTTTAGTGCTTGCTGCGTATATCTAATTTTGTAATCCCTACCGTAAAATTTTCTGTATTGTTGTTCGCTTTTTTCGCTTATACAATGATTTTCCTGTTACAAAAGGTTTCGACGGTCCAAACAAACTAGTCTATAATTACTATAGACTAGTCTATCTGGGAGGGTGTCATGAAATCAGTAGGTGCTTATGAAGCAAAAACGCATTTATCGCAATTATTGAGCGAGGTAGAGCATGGTGAACGGATTGCTATTACAAAGCATGGACATACTGTGGCGATGTTAGTGCCGGTTGAAGAAGTGGATCCGGTTCAGGAAGCGATTGCGTCGATACGTCAGAACCGCGAAGGTGTGAAGCTGGGCAGTGATTTAAGTATTGCACAAATGAAAAAAGAAGGACGCAAATGAAATCTATAGACGCCGGAAATGGATTTGTCTTGGATTGCTCTGTGACTATGGCATGGTGCTTTGAAGATGAGGCATGTGATTACGCCGAGAATGTTCTAGATGCTCTGCGGGAAGGGCAAGCCTTTGTTCCATCTTTATGGACTTTAGAAGTTGCGAATGTTTTATTGGTCGCAGAACTTAAAAGGCGAATTACAAAAGTGCAATCCGCACAATTTAAAAAATCTCTACAGATTTTACCGATTCATATCGATCAATATGATGGCATGCATGGACTTGATACGATTTATGCGTTGGCGCATGAAACAAAACTTTCTTCATATGATGCCGCTTACCTAGCACTTGCCATGCATAAATCGTTGCCGATATGTAGCTTGGATAAACTTGTGATAAAAGCTGCTAAGCGATTAAAGATTGATGTGCGCCATTGACGCTTCTTAAAAGTTTCCTGGTGAAAATGGATGATATTTCATTCGAAATAGGTATAATTAGGCTTCTTATATCGATATTAGCGCGGGTTTATATAGTTGAGTGGACGATTTACAAGGAGCTTAGTGGCAGCTAAGGATTGGTTGGTGCTGGCTTTGCTCGTTGCTGCTCAGACTGCGCGTACCCAGTATCCTGGAGTTGCATCTTCTCCTGTTGTTTTTAGTTTTGATGAGAGAGCTTACGCGCCCGGTGCATCAAGATTTCATGTCGAGGATACATGTGTTATCGATCCTGCACCTCTTAGGATGGGGTCTGATCGGTTCAAAGGTATCAATCATTTTTTCTCAGTTGCACGCAATAAAACAATTCAAGTAGCGCCTATATTTGTTTTGCCCTTATTAGAAGCCCAGTTAAGTGCATTAAAACCTGTTCATGATGTTCAAACCTTACTTCAAGTATACAGCCCCTACGATAGTAACAGAGATGCAAGCGAGAACATGTTAAGTGCTTTGAGACACTATCAAGAAACGCATAAGCCTTTTTGCGTTTTTGATACGCTATCTACGAACCCTTTGTGTATAGATGACAGTTCCGAGCTCACAGACCCAGCTCTTGAAGCACTGAATGCCATGGATAAACCAGGATCGAACTGGCATCGTTACAGTCTTATGCGATCTTGGTGTAGATATGGCATAGAGTTAACAAGAGATGTGCGCTTTTTGTTCGGAGAAGCCATTGTTGAGTCGCTTCGTACAGGCTTAGAAGAGACTGGGCTTAAGATTATTCATGATCAGTTTGGTTTGAATCCTCAAGAAAAGTTGCGCGTCTTAGAGGCGCTTGGTCATTTGATTCAAAAGAAAGGAGGCCTCATAGACCGACCGTTTAGAGAAAAAATAGCCTATGTAGGAGCAGCGTTTTTGGAGCATAATACCAGGCCTTCAATAAAAGTCAGTACTACAGAAGATGCATCCTATATATCTTTTTTCTTGTGGAATGCTGTAGCTGCATTAAGTATTTTTGCGACCTCAGCATTATTTGGTTTTGGATGTTCTCTTTTTAAGTCAAATGATAAAACAAGAAGACCGCGAACTGTTCCACGCGCGGCTGTTATGCGAAATCCATTGCCCGCTAAGCAGCAGTGTATAGAAATGAGAGCGTTAATTTCTCGAAAATTTCCTGGAAAGAAATTCAAGCTTTATTTGGAGAATAATCAATTAAGAATACAATGTGAAGATAAATTAATTGTTGATGTTTTATATCGAGCAATTTTCCATAGAAAAATTGAAGGTATTACTATTAGGCAAACAAAGAAAAATCTTTTTTTAAGTTTTAGTAGAGATTTTGCTTGTCGAAACTTTTACGCTTCATTTGACGATGTTTTAAGCGAAACAAAGTTGGGTGTAAAAGTCAATATTATGGTTCAGGAGTTAATCGAAGCAGATGCAAGTGCGGCGTCTGATGCATGTCACGCAGATTCTGAGGTAAGGGCGCAAGCTCGCCAACAGACTGAAGATGAAGAGCTCGCCGCAGAACGAGCGGCAGAACGAGAAAGAAGAAGGGGAGGGAAAGCAGAGGCTGCTGACAGAAGAGCAGAAGCAGAAAAAGCACGTAGAGAAAGAGCAGCTAACTTGGGTCTAATATATGCGGCTAGAAGACCATAATGCAGGTGGTCTGGTTTTTATGTCACGCCTTCAGCGCTAAACATTGTCGTGCATTCCATCCCAGGGCTGCGCTTCGCTGACCCTGGGCTACAAGCTATGCCGGCCCGTTGGGCCTTGTAAATGCCAAGAAAAATCAAAATTTGTAGCCCAGGGTCAGGCATGTTTACATGCCATGCGGGGGATCTAACAATAGAATACTAAGTGTAAATTTGTTTGTAACTGTATCGAAAAATAAACAACAGCAACTACGAACAAAAAAGCCTGAAAGGCCGATCTAATTTGTAGCCCAGGGTCAGCGAAGCGCAGCCCTGGGAGTGATATGCATACGTACAAAACCCAGCACTGAAAGTGCGGCATAAAACCCTACCGTAAAATTTCCCGTATTGTCATTTCAAAAAATCTGCATAGAATAAATTGTGTTTTAGCAAAGGAGAGTTTGCATGATAAAACACAATTATATTTTTCGTTTAATAGGATTTATATCTTTATTTTTATCCCAGTCTGTTTTTGCTTACGATGGACAAAGTACAAAAATCGATAAAGTACTACAAGCCTTATTAGATTACCTAACTTCCTCAC